>OOCW01001034.1_pt1 | contig 22153 bp, 23 predicted proteins | sample 1671201 | NCBI WGS metagenome assembly OOCW01 (sample SAMN06348132, study PRJEB24527) | human gut metagenome | biome: human gut; feature: ankylosing spondylitis patient; material: feces | host: Homo sapiens | place: China | collected 2015-10
AGTTTAATGAATCGACTGGTTTATATGATTACTATTTTGTTTTCAAAGTTCATTTACTTGTCAGCTGTTGTCCCGCTGACTTGTATTATCTTATCTTACTTGATTACATATGTCAACACCTTTTTTATTTTTATTTTATTTTTTTGTTATTATGCCCTGTTGACTTGCTTTGCAAAGCTTTTCATCTGATTATAATCCATCTCTGAAATGTCTGTTTTTCCATCTACCGCTGAGCCTTGCCCCTTCTTTGCAGCTACCTCAGTAATCTTTTTAACGATAAATCTTTCAAAGAAATTCATTTTGCTAAATTGATACTCACCACCACAACAACATTTCGCAATTAATTTATTAACAAAATCTTTATCAAAATTGTTTGTGATATATTGCTCTGGGTTTTCTTTAGCCATGCAACTTATAAATACTGCTACTTTTTTATCCTTAAGTATTTCTTTATTCTTTTCATAAAATGCTTTAACTTCTTTTCTTAATCCACCTGCATAAATAGAACTACCAATTATGACTTTATCATAATCTGCTAATTTAATTTCTTTATTGGCCTTTAAATCAACTATATCTACTTGTCCTGTTATATGTTTTGCAATCTCTTTACTACATTTTTCTGCCGTACCATATTTTGAACCATAAGCTATAAGTGTTTTCATATTTCTATTTGGTAGTTACTTTTATGCTAAGTACTACCTCTCCTCTCCCTATTTCTTATATCCTTTTGCCTTCTGCTAATAGATCTTCTATTGCAATTACATTTTGCACTAACTTCTTCATTCCTCGTGCTATTATTTCTAGCTCTTCTTCGTTCATATCCTTATACATAAGTTCTAAAAAATGTCGTTCATACTCTGCTTGCTTTTCAAACATAGTCATACACGCAGGTAGTACACTTAATCTTACTATTCGAGAATCATTTTTGTCTTTTTCAATCTTTAAGAGTCCTTTTTGTTCCAACTTAAGTGCCAATTGTTTTACATTTTGTCTTGAACTCCCCATGGCACTTGCTACTTCAGATAATGTAGGTGCCCCTCCTTCAAATTGCATAATCATTATAATTAATAGCCATTGCTTTAACGTAATCTTTTCCATACTTTTATCTACAACAACTTGTATCTTGTTAGATAAAACAGGTATCGTCCCAAAAATAACTTCTCTTGCTGGTATTTCATCTAGTTTTTGTATTAATGGTTTTCTCATATAATCTCCTCTATCAATATTTCGTTCTAATTAGTTCGTATATAATGTAATATATTACCGTTATTTTAAGATTACACCCGTTTTTCAGAATAGTCAATATTGTTTTGCTCTTACATAAAAAAACTGCTCATGAAATCTTATTCATTTGCAGTCTTTGCTTTTACCACTCTATTAATTTTCTCGCCTCTATTCCTTGATCAAATGGATGCTTAATCTTTTCTATCTTTGAAACGTAGTTAGCCGCTGCCATCATCTTTTCGCTAGGATTTCTGCCAGTAAGGACAACCTCTAATTCTGCTGGTTTATTCTGAAGGAACTCTAACATACGTTCTTCGCTAATATACCCTAAGTTTAATGCACCTATTGCTTCATCTAGAACTAATAACTTATACGCTTTACTTTGTACTTCTTCTATAATCTCTTCAAACCTTTTAGTATAAAAAGCCTTTGCTTCTTCTTTTTCTTCTTCAGTCATATATTTCGCAAACTTAATTTTGGTATACGCCTCTAGTACAGTTACGTGTGGCAATAATTCTAAAGAAGTCATTTCACTTGAACGTCCTGATTTTAGAAATTGAAAAAGTAATACTTCTCCCCCTCCACCATTACAGCGTAGTGTAAGTCCCATAGCTGCTGTTGTTTTTCCCTTCCCATCTCCACAATAAATATGCACAAGTCCTGTTTCCATGTTCATTCACCTTTTCTTTTACACATTTATTTATCTCCAATGCTTTAAATAAAATTGGAGTACTTAAGCTTTTCACTCAGTACTCCAATAGTTTTGTATATCATCCTATTTATTTGATACTGATTTAAAATAATCATCTATATCATTAAGTGTTTTATCTAAGTCTTCTTTAGTATGGGCATCAGACATAAAGATTGCTTCGAATTGACTTGGACCAAAATAATTACCTTTTTCAAGCATTGCACTAAAGTATTCACCGAAAGCTTTAGTATCTGAAGTTTTAGCACTTGTATAATCTACAACAGGTTCCTTTGTAAAGAATAAACATGAAAGTGAACCAACACCATTTACTTGATATGGTAAATTATATTTTTCAAGAATAGTTCTTAAGCTACTTCTAAAATATTCGCCTAAGTTATTCATTTCTTCATAGATTTCTGGATGATCTCTTAAAATAGTAAGTTGTGTGAGTCCTGCACGCATGGCAATTGGATTTCCACTTAATGTACCTGCTTGGTAAACTGGCCCAATAGGTGCAACCATACTCATAATTTCTTTTTTACCACCATAGGCCCCAACTGGCATACCGCCACCGATGATTTTTCCATAAGTAATAAGGTCTGGTGTAATACCAAAATAACCACTTGCTCCAGTAATACCTAATCTAAATCCAGTAATAACTTCATCAAAAATAAGTAATGCACCATTTTCATCACATAATTTACGAAGTCCTTCTAAGAATCCTTCTTTTGGTGCTACAAGTCCCATATTAGCTGCAACTGGCTCAACAATGACGCAAGCTACTTGGTTTTTGTTATCATTAAATAATTTCTCTACGCTACCTAAATCATTATAAATAGCTGTTAAAGTATCTTCTGCACATCCAGCTGGCACCCCAAGACTATCTGGTACCCCTGCTGTCATAACTCCTGAGCCAGCTTTTACGAGCATGGCATCAGCATGTCCATGATAACAGCCTTCAAATTTAATAACTTTATCTCTTCTTGTATAACCTCTAGCTACACGAAGCGCACTCATAACAGCCTCTGTCCCTGAGTTTACCATTCTTACCATTTCAATAGCTGGTACTAAGCTTACAATAAGTTCTGCCATTTCTACTTCAATCCCTGTAGCAGCACCATAACTTAATCCTTTTTCCATTTGCTTTTTCACAGCTTCTATAACACGTTCATCGTTATGCCCTAAAATCATTGGTCCCCATGAACCAATATAATCTATATATTTATTGCCATCTTCATCATATAAATATTGCTTTTTGGCATGTTCAATAAATCTAGGTTTTCCACCAACTGGCCCAAAGGCTCTAACTGGACTATTAACTCCTCCTGGAATTACTTTTTCTGCTCTTTCAAATAAGTTAGTCGAAATTGTTGTATTCATTATCCGATTCTTCCTTCCTTAATATATCCTGCAATTTCTTTTGCAAAGTAAGTAATAAGCATGTTAGCACCTGCTCTAAACATACTTACTGTAGATTCACAAATCATAGAGGCTTCATCTATATAACCTGCTGCCGCTGCTGCTTTAATCATGGCATACTCACCACTTACACTATAAAGTGCTAAAGGCTGGTCAAAGTTTATTGCAAGCTCTTTTAATATATCTAGATAAGCCATTCCTGGTTTAACCATTAAAATATCTGCACCTTCTTCTACATCAAGGGCTGCTTCTCTAATAGCTTCTTTTACATTATGATAATCCATTTGATAACTTTTTCTATCACCAAATGATGGTGCTGAACCTGCTGCCTCTCTAAATGGACCGTAAAATGCTGAAGCATATTTAACTGCATAAGACATAATTGGAATATGGCTAAATCCAGCTGCATCTAAAGTTTCTCTAATAGCACGAATTCTGCCATCCATCATATCTGATGGTGCTACCATATCTGCTCCTGCTTTAACATGTGAAAGTGCAGTTTTAGCTAATAAATCTAAAGTCTTATCATTATCTACAGTCTCACCATTTAACATACCACAGTGTCCATGGGAAGTATACTCACACATACAAACATCAGTAATATAATAAAGTTCTGGATAATTCGCTTTCCCATAACGAAGTGCTTGTTGCACAATCCCATTCTCATCAAAAGCCCCACTACCACATTCATCTTTTTTATCTGGAATACCAAAAAGTAAAATGCTTTTTACACCAGCTTTAGAAACAGCTTCTAATTCTTCTCCAAGTCTATCAATACTATAACGGTATTGTCCTGGCATAGAGGAAATCTCTTCTTTTATATTCGTACCTTCTTTAACGAAGATTGGATAAATAAGTGAGTCTACTGAAACTCTTGTTTCTCTCACCATTGATCTAATCACAGGATTATTTCTTAATCTTCTAGGTCTCTTTGTTAATCCTAAATCCATATCTCTCATCCTCATCTCTCTACGATAATTAATTTTCCCTATTTTATTATAATTCCTTAATAAGTTCTATCATACTCTCCATACTTGCTTCTTTTGAAATCGCTACATCCATCCCATACGTCCTTGCCTTACGCGCTGTTTGCTCACCAATGCAGATAGCTTTTATTTTAGTAAAGTCAGTTTCTTTCATAGTTTCTACAAAGCCACTAACTGTAGAGGCACTTGTAAATGTTACATAGTCTACTTCTCCTGCATTTATAGCCTGATTTACTTTTTCTTTAACTTCACTACAAATATGATAAACTGTACGATAGATTGGAATATCATGATATTTGATATTTGCTTTCTCAAGTTCTTCTATTAAATCTTTAGAACCTTGCTCTGCCCTAAAAATAAAAACTTCACTTGTCTTATCTGCAGTAGCACCTAAAAGCTTCCCAAGTTCCAAAGCTGAATACGTCTTTGGCATTAAATCTGCAAAAATTCCAAACTCCTCTAATGCTTTTCTTGTAGCTGTGCCAATAGCTGCAAACTTAAGATTTGGATTTACAAATAGCTTGCGCATATCCCATTTAAGTGCTTTTAGACTTTCAAAGAAATGTCTCACGCCTTGTGGACTTGTTAAAACAAGCCATCTCTCATCTGTCATTTCTGAAATCCTTTCAAGCTGCACTTTTAACTGATCAGTTACACCAAGAGATACTGTCTCAATAGCTGGCATTTCTAAAACTTGTGCCCCTAAGTTTCTAAGTCTTTTTGCCATTTCAGAGCTTACTGCCTTTGGTCTTGTTAAAATAATTTGTTTATTAGCAAGTGGTCTTGTTTCTGCCCATGCAAAACTTTCTGCTAAAGCACAGACTTTACCCACTACAATAATAGCTGGTGTACTAATTGTAGCTTTTTGAGATGCTTCTACTAAAGTAGATACTGTGGCTACAACTCTTCTTTGTTTAGAAGTTGTTCCTTTCTCTAATACTGCTGCTGGTGTATCTTTGGCCATACCTGCTGCCATAAGACCATTACAGATTCTTTCCATAGCCGAAATACCCATTAAAAATACTAAAGTTGCATCTAACTTCACTAAGGCATCAAAGTCAATTTTAAGTGGTGCTCCCTTTTTAGCATGCCCTGTAATAATATGAAAAGAAGAAGTGTAATCTCTATGTGTCACTGGAATCCCGGCATAAGCTGGTACAGCTACAGAGGAAGTAATCCCTGGTACAATTTCAAATGGAATGTCATTTTGTACAAGTAATTCTAACTCTTCGCCTCCTCTACCAAATACAAAAGGGTCACCGCCTTTTAATCTGACAACACGCTTGCCTTCTTGTGCTTTTTGAAGTAATACTTCATTGATGCCCTCTTGAGGCATCGTATGATTGTCTGCACGTTTTCCTACATTAATTGTTTCAGCCCCATCAGGAATTAAACATAAAACTTCTGTACTTACAAGGGCGTCATATACAACGACCTGTGCATTTTCAAGGATTTCTTTTCCTTTAAGTGTTAGAAGTCCTATATCTCCTGGTCCTGCTCCTACGAGCCATACTTTTCCCTTTTGCGCCATGTCTTCTCCTCCTCTTAAGCCCATTCCTTTTTCAGTCTTAATGCTAATGTTTCACCTAACTTCTCTGCTTCACTGATCCCACCTGTTATTGTACCTATTGAAAAATCTTCTGCTGGTTCATGATAATATAAACCTCTTAATTTGATTTCATTTCCTGAAATCTCTGCATAAGCTGCAATTGGTGAACTACATCCACCATCTAATGTTTTTACAAAGCTTCTTTCAGCTTTAGCTGCTACTTCACCATTTTTATCTAAGAAACAGTTTACAAAATCATAATTTTCTCCACTTCTACCTTGTAGTGCAAGAATGCCTTGTCCTGCTGCTGGAATCATTTCTTCTGTAGAAAAAACTTTACTAATCACATGCCCCATACCTAATCTATTCAGTCCTGCTGCTGCTAAAATAGTTGCGATATAGTCTTCTTCTTCGAGCTTGCGAAGTCTTGTTTGGACATTCCCTCTAATCCCTTTACTTTCAATATTAGGATACATATTTTTAAGCTGAATCATCCTTCTTCTACTAGATGAACCTACAATTCCTCCTGTTAAAGGTAAGCTTATACCTTCTTTTAAAATGAGTGCATCTCTTGGGTCTTCTCTTTTTGAAAAACCAATAAGTGGAATATCTTTACTAATTTCCATGGGTAAGTCTTTTAAACTATGTACAGATAAATCTATGTCTCCATTTAATAAGGCTTTATCTAATTCTTTTACAAATAGTCCCTTACCACCTATTTGATCTAAATTGCGATCTAAGATTTTATCTCCAGTTGTCTTCATTGTAATAAGTTCTAACTCTAATTCTGGATGTGCCTTTTTAATAGCCTGCATTACAAGTTTAGACTGTATGACTGCTAACTGACTTTCCCTACTTCCTATACGAATTACTTTTTTCATCTTTAGCACCTTCTTATCCTTTGCATGTAAGTTTTCTAGTATTCTTTACTAAGTACTACATTTTCAATTGCTTCAAGGCAGTCTTTCCATTGTTCTTGTGGTAAGTGTTCCCTAAGTCCATAAAGCAACGAAGTTATCACTTTTTCTGAAGCCCTACGTACAGATTGCTCTATTTCCTTCTGTCCCTCACTACCTATAGCCTTCTTAACGCCTTTTTCAATTCGCTTATAAACATCCAATCCAGCCACATGTCCTACTGCCTGAATCGTAGGTACAAAAACTCTAAAGTTATACCAAGACTTAAATTCTTCTTGATATTTATCAATAATTTCTAGTGCTTCTTCAACGGCTTCACTATTTACAGCTTCTTTTGAAATACCACCTAAATCATCTATATTATAAAGTTCTACATAATCTTCATCTTTAAACTTACTTGATATATCTCTTGGCACAGCTAAGTCAATCATAATGCGTTTTTTCCCATCATTTAAAAGTTCATGGGCTTCTTCATATTTCACTGTATGATGTGGACTTGATGTGCCACTAATAATTACATCAAACGCTTGTATATGTGCATATCTTTCTTGATACTCTATGATATGGCAACCCGCTGGTATTTGAACTTCTTTTGTTTTATATTGTCTCAGTGTCATAGTGACTTTAGCACCTTCTTCAATTAACCTTCTAGCTGCTAAACGTCCAATTTCACCATTTCCAATGATTAAGCAATTTATTTCATGTAATGGCCCTTTCCCTTTAACAATATCTAACATATTTTCAATAACTGATGTTTGTACCCCTGTTAAATGTACTTTTGTTTTCACCTTTTTAGCCGCTGTTACTGCCCCTTGAAAAAGTTTTTCTAAAACAACATCAGCCGTGCCTACATCTCTTGCCCAAGTTAAGGCAGTCTTTACTTGAGTAATGATTTGATCTTCACCAAATATCTTAGACTTCATGCCACAAGCTAATATAAAAAGATGCCTTATTGCCGAATCTGCCTCTCTTATTGTTGCAATATCTTTATAATCTACATCTTCTACACCTTTTAAATCACAAAGCATATGCATTAAATTATCTATTTTCTCTTCACTGCTAATATAAAGTTCTGTACGATTACAAGTAGAAATCATTACACATCCATCTAAGTTATATTGAGATTTAAGCTTGACTAAAGCCTCCTTTGCCTCATGCATATGAAAAGAAAATAGTTCTCTATATTCAATAGACGCCTTATCATGTTCTATGCCAATCATCTGAACTGCCATTATACTGCCTCCTAACGCTTATATCCCTTTAACGTTCTTTGTCCATTTGATAAAGTAACGCATTACAAATCGCTGCTGCTACATTACTGCCACCTTTTCGTCCTCTTGCCACAATATAAGGTACATCAGCTTTCATAATAAGTTCCTTTGCCCATTCTACATTTACGAAGCCTACTGGCACGCCAACGATTAATTCTGGTTTTAATTTCCCTTCTTCAATAAGCTCATAAAGTTTAATAAGTGCTGTAGGTGCATTGCCTATGGCAAAAATAAGTGGTTTATCCATTGTAGCTGCTTTTTCCATACTCATTGCAGAACGTGTTACACCCTTTTCTTTTGCAAGTTTTGCAATATCCTCATCTGCAATAAAACAGTGTACTTCTCCGCCAAATTTAGCAAGAGAGCGTTTATTAATGCCTGCCTTTGCCATTTGCGTATCTGTTACAATATGTGCACCCTTTTTAATGGCTGCTAAAGCTTTTTCTACAACGCCTTCTGAAAAGCAAAGATTATCTGCATAATCAAAGTCAGCAGATGTATGAATCACTCTTTTAATAATCATTTCTTGGTCTTCAGGCAGCTTTCTCCCATTTAATTCCTCTGTAATAATCTCAAAACTTCTTTTTTCTATGTCCCGTGGTAATACATTTTCAAATTCAATTTTCATAGTTTAAATCCCCTGTTCAATAATTTTATAAATAACGTCCATATCAATATTTTCTCTAATGCCTTTTGCTAATAAGTCATATTGATTTTCTTTATAAGCTTGCATATTAAATGCTTTAATTGAAGATGTATCTAAACCTTTTTCTTTTAATATTGTACCAACAATTTCTTTTACAACTTGTTCATCATCAAAAATGCCATGTACATATGTTCCATAAACATTTTCTGTATAAGCCCCATCAATTTTGGTTTGTTTACCACTTGTTTCATCTACTAATTCCCCAAGAGGTTTCGCATCACCAATAAGTTCTGAAATACCCATATGAATTTCATAACCTTCAAAGCTTACGCCTGATAAAGCTTTTAGACGTCCTTCTATATTATTAATTTTACCTGTTACCCTTGTTCTTGTTTTGCTTGGCATAAATGTTGTATTAATAGGTAGAAGTCCTAAACCTCGAATTGTGCCTTGATATTCCATACCATCTGGGTCACTAATTGTTTCTCCAAGTATTTGATAACCACCACATACACCAATAATCATTTTTCCTCTAGCTGCATGTTGTTTAATAAGTGCTTCAAATCCTGTTTGACGAATCCATAATAAATCTTCCATTGTATTTTTAGTACCTGGTAACATTATAATATCTGGATTACCTAAATCTGCTGGTGTACTAACATATCTAAGTGTCACTTCTTCTACACATTCAAATGGATTAAAGTCTGTAAAGTTTGAGATTCTAGGTACTCTAATTACTGCAATATCTACAAGGCCAGTATTGGCGTTTTTATGGAATCTTTCTGTTAGGCTATCTTCATCATCAATATTTAAATACATATATGGTATTGTCCCGATTACAGGAATGCCTCCTTTTTCTTCAAGCATATCAATACCTGAATCAAGAATTTTTTTATCGCCTCTAAATTTATTAATAAGAAGTCCTTTAATATAGCTTCGCTCTACTGGCGTGAGTAAATTAACAGTTCCTAAAAGCTGTGCAAATACACCACCTCTATCAATATCTCCAGCTAAAAGTACAGGTGCCCCTACCATTTGTGCCATTCCCATATTGACAATATCATCTTGTTTTAAGTTAATTTCTGCTGGACTTCCAGCACCTTCTAATACAATGATGTCATATTCTTCTGCTAGAGAATTATATGCCTCTAAAATAGTAGGAATAAATTTTTTCTTGCTCATATAATATTCCCTTGCAGACATATTCCCAATGACTTCTCCATTTACAATAATTTGGGAACCCATGTCTGTAGTCGGCTTTAATAAAATTGGATTCATTCTTACATCAGGACTTATGCCTGCTGCTTCAGCTTGCATAACTTGTGCACGTCCCATTTCTAAGCCATCTGCTGTAATAAAAGAGTTAAGTGCCATATTTTGAGATTTAAAAGGTGCAACTTTATAACCATCTTGTTTTAAGATTCTGCAAAGACCTCCAACAAGTAAACTTTTACCTACATTTGACATTGTTCCTTGTACCATAATTGCTTTTCCCATAGTCATCTTCCCCTTTATCTTCCGACTTTTTCAAGTGCTTGTATAAATTTCTCATTATCTTCCCGCCTTTTTACAGCAATGCGATAATAGCCTGCTTCAAGCCCTCTATAATTACTACAATCCCTAATTAAAATGTTATGCTTTAATAATTCCTGTTTGAGCTGCGGCTTTGCTTTAAAAAAGATATAATTTGCTTCTGGTTTATAATAAGCAATATCTAATTTTTCAAATGCCACATAATCTTTCACGTTCTACTTGAATATATTTTCTTGTCTTTCTTGGTAAATCTACTTCTGCTAAAGCAGCCACACCTGCTGCCTGTGCTGGAATAGAAACTGACCACGGCTGTCTTAATCTTTCCATTTGCTCAAGTAAAGCCTTATTACTGCATAAACCATAACCTAATCTTAAGCCTGCCATTGCATACATCTTCGTAAATGCTTTTAAAATGAAAATGCATTTATATATTTGTACTTTATCTTTCATAGAATAAACTTCTGGCTGATCTAAAAAATCATTGAAGCATTCATCTAGTACAAGTAAAATATGATTTTCTTCGCACTTACTAATAATTCTTTCTAATAATCTAGGTTCAATTGTTTTTCCTGTTGGATTATTAGGTGTACACAAAAACACCATATCTATATCAGTTGATAAATACTCTAAGTAATCTTCTTCTAATTTAAATCCATTAGCTTCCTTTAATTTATAAAACTGAATTTCCGTTTCAGTAAGGCTAAGGGCTTGTTCATATTCTGCAAAACTAGGTGTGACTAGCAATGCCTTCTTAGGCTTTGCTGCTAATACTAAATTGAAAATAAGGTCTGCTGCCCCATTGCCACAAATAATATTTTCCTTATCTATATTTTCTTTCTCACTTAACGCCTGCCTTAAAGCTCTACATTGTGTGTCTGGATAATTCCCTATGTTCTCCAAGCTCTCTTTTGCTGCTTTTAAAACACTAGGTACAGTTCCTAAAGGATTAATATTGGCTGAAAAGTCTATAACGCCTTTATGTGTATATATATCCCCACCATGAACATTAATCATATTAACACCTCCCTAGTCTTAGCTCTCCTGATTATATAAAGTAAAACCACATCATTTTTACAACGCCAAGAATAACTATTGCTACAATTGCTGTACCATATAATAATTTATTAGCATCTACTATTTTATCAATGGTAATAACGTCTATATCATCTCCTATATACTCCTTTGGATAACGTTTACCAAAATAATACGCATCTCCTGCCAGCTGGACTCTTAATGCGCCTGCACAAACAGCTTCTGTTTGGGCTGAGTTTGGACTAGCATGTTTATAGCGATCTCGTCTATAAATTCTAGTAGCACTTTTGCCATCCATTCCAAGTATGTACGCAGCTGTAATCATAAATGTGGCTGCCATTCTAGCTGGGATATAATTCACCACATCATCTAATTTTGCTGCAAATCTACCAAAATAAAGGTATTTATCATTTTTATAACCTACCATTGAGTCTAATGTATTGATTGCTTTATAAAAAAATCCAAGTGTGGCGCCACCAACCATCATGAAAATAAGTGGTGCAATAATACCATCAGATGTATTTTCTGCCACTGTTTCTACCGCAGCCTTTGTCACACCTTTTGCATCTAGATTTTCTGTATCTCTTCCTACAATCATAAAAACAGCTTTTTGACTTGCCTTAAGATCTCCTTTCTCAAGTTCTTTATAAACTTTCATGCTTTCAACCTTAAGAGATTTTGTAGCTAATAAGAAGTAACACAAAATACTTTCTACAGCTATGCCTACTATCCAATTAATCTTATAAGCTGCTGATACAAGTAAAAATGATACTGAAGTTGTAATGCTGACGACAATAACTACAAGAAATACGCCTCCTACAAGTTGTCCTCTTTTGGTGTCTTTAAAGCACTTTCTCAAAATGTTTTCCGTTACTTCAATGAGTTTTCCTACTAGCCTAATAGGATGATATAACCACTGTGGGTCTCCAAATATTAAATCAAGTAAAAAACCAATTAAACATGCGTACAATGTACATTTCATAAGTCCACCTTCTTATCTAAATAAGTTTTTAGTTCATCAATCACTTTATAAAAAATATCCTATAATAACTGAGACACCTAATATCATAAGCTCACAGTTTTGCGAGAAATATCCTGCTAAATCACCTGTAATACCACCAAATTGAGTCTTACAAATATAATAGTGATAAGCAAAAACACCTGCCACGCCTAAAAGGCTTATTATAGCTACCATAGGCTGTATATAAAGCATTATAATTACTTCTAAAACTAAATAAATAAGCATAACAATTTGACAGCATTTACGATGTGCACCATTTTTAAAAGTTGCTGCAAGCCCTGTATTTCTAGCAAGTGGGAAACTTACAATGCTAAGACCACTTAAGGTTCTAGATAAGGCATAACCAATAGCTATAACCCCTAGTACTTCTAATTTCACTTCACTCCAAAATCCTAATGTTAATACGAAATAGCAAACTGCACCTACTATAGCAAATGCTCCTGAATTAGAATCTTTTAAAATAGCTAATTTCTTCTCCCTGTCACCATAAGAACTAAGGGCATCCATTGTATCCAAGAAACCATCTACATGAATGCCACCAGTTATAAGAATCGGAATCACTGTCATAATGGCTGCAAAAAGTAATTTACCCATACCAAGTTTTAACCCTAAACTTGCTGCAATATAAATGACTAACCCCACAACTGCTCCTACAAATGGGAAAAAGCAAAAAGCATATTTCATATTTTTCTCATTCCACACAACCTTTGGCATTGGTATTTTAGAATACATTGAGAATGCAATAATCATGGATTGAAATAACATACGCATCACCCCTTTATATCTATTGGAATACCACAAACCACTTCCACAACTCTATCTGCATAACGTGCCATAATCTCATTAATCTTACCGAGCTTTTCAATATAGTCCACTGTACTTTCATCATATGTACAACCATCTGTAAAAACTTCATTGGTTACAATAACCAGGTCCCGGCATCTTTCTTTTAAATATTTCACGCCTTCTTCTACTGCTTGTACTACCTTTTCTTTTGCCCCTTCTTCTTCATACATCTCATTGGCAACTAAATTAGACATACAATCCAAAAGGACAACACTGCCTGCTTCTATAGGTGCCTCTTTTAATGCGGTATAACATTCTACTGTATCAAAGTTTTTGGCTGCCCTCATCTTTCTATGCCTTGCAATTCTAGCTGCTGCCTCTTCTCCAAAAGGTCTCATTGTGGCAATGTAGATAAAGTGTGTATTTGTGTCCTTCTGATAAAGTTCATAAACTGTTTGTTCTGCAAATGCAGATTTACCACTCCCACTTCCACCGCTTACCATTACAAACATTTGCCTCACCTACCTTTGCTTTCTTTATAGGCTTTGCAAAGCTTCATAAATCTTTGAGGTACTTTTAAATTAGAATAGTAATATAAGTGAGGATAACCTGCCATTAAGTTACCCTTATGTACCATGCAGTTCCAATTCCTCTTACCAGATGGCTTACTTGCTAAGAAAGTGTTCCCATTTTGACTGCTATCCCAATAGTGAAACTCATGGGCAGCTATTGTTTCATTTGCTTCTAGTAAATCATTTTCTTTACATGGTGATAAGTTAATGTACCCAAATCTTACAAGTTTCTTCTTATTAAGTGATTCTCCTTCTAAGACACCTACCATTTTATAAATCTCACCATCTTGACCTTCTAACTTTTCATGAAGATACATAAAACCACCACATTCTGCAAGGCAAGGCAGTCCATTTTCTAATTGGTCTTTTATACTTTGAATCATTGTTTCATTACGCGCTAACGCTTTACAATAAAGTTCTGGGTATCCACCACCTAAAATCATCCCTTGAATATTTTCAGGTAGTGTCTGATCTACTAGTGGACTAAAGTAAACTATTTCACATCCCATGTCTTCTAATAGTTCTAAGTTATCTTTGTAATAAAAACAAAAGGCCTTATCATAGGCTACACCTATACGGATTTTTTCTTCTGGGACTTTTCCTTGATATCTTTGGTTTTCATCAATCTCTAAAACTGGTGCAGTATGCGCTAGCTCCATTAAGCCTTCTAAATCAATGGTTTCTTCTATGACTTTCCCAAGTTCATTGAGCTCATTATTTAAATCCTCTATTTCCTGTGGTGTAACAAGCCCTAAATGACGGCTTTCCAACTGAAAATGCTCTAACTTTGGTAAATAGCCTAGTACCTTAATAGGCAATCTGCTTTCAATGACCTCTTTAAGCGCCATATAAGTCCCCTTTGTAATGCCATTTAAGATTACGCCTTGAATATTACTGTCTTCTTCAAAAGTCATCATCCCTTGAATGAGAGGAATAATTGATAATGCCATGCCCTTACAAGGGATAACCAAAACAACTGGTGTTTTAGTTGTTCTTGCCACATCATAGGAACTCCCTTCTGACGTAGCCATTTTCATACCATCATAATATCCCATAACCCCTTCTATTACTGTAAGCTCTGCATCTTTAGCATTACGTGCCATTAAGTATGTGGCACATTTAGGCGTAGCAAAGAATAAGTCAATATTATTTGAAGGGATTCCTATGACCTTACTATGAAACATTGGGTCAATGTAATCTGGCCCACATTTACTTGCAGCTACTTTTACGCCCCTTTTCTTTAAAGCTTGTAAAATACCACATACCAATGTCGTCTTTCCACTCCCGCTTGAAATGCCCGTAATCATAACTCTTGGAAGTTTTTGTTTTGTAATACTCATGAACTCCCTCCTTCTAATTTAAGAATTAAATTTTTTAAGAATTAAATTTTATTAATCTGCATTAGTCTTTTCTATTGTCATAATGTAAATAGGATTTTGTCCCATCATCATCTGATATTTGCCCAGCTTTTTAGCCTTTGAAATATTCATCTGTACAATGTCTAAAGCTTCATACTGACCTGTTTCAATAAGATTCATAACTTCTGTTAATGTATTAAGTGATACAGTATTAAGTACCACTTTTACATTTTTATTTTTCTTATAAATACATTCTAAAATCTCTTTTAAATTTCCTGCACTACCACCTATAAAAACATGAGTTGGTGCTGGTAATTCTTCTAATGCCTCTGGTGCTATGCCACCTATAACCTCCAAATTATCTGCAGCAAATTTTTGTTTATTTTTTTCAATAAGTGCTAGCCCTTTTTCATTTTTTTCAATAGCATAAACTCTAATATCTGGTGACTTTTGTGCCATTTCAATGGCAACTGAGCCTGTTCCAGCACCTACATCATAAACTACTGCATCTTTTGTAAGTCCTAACTTTGCAATACTTACTGTGCGTACTTCACTTTTCGTCATTGGTACTTCACCACGAATAAAGGCTTCATCCTCAATTTGCTCAAATACCTTGGTATCAGGATTTGGATTTTCTACTAATACTACAAGTAGTGGATCAAAATTAAAGTCTGTTAACTCCTCAGCCCTGCAGCTTATAATGCGTTCATCTTCATAAGATAATCTTTCACCTATATGAAGTATGACTTGCCCCAGTCCATAATACTTAAGTTTTTCGCATAACTCTTTAAGACTGCTGCCACCATTTAAAAGAGCAAATGTTTTGCTTTCTCTTTTAATACGTGGAATAAGTAAATTATCCTTACCATGTACGCTTGTTAAACAAACATTTTGCCAAGGCATTTTAAGCTTTGCACAAAAATATATAAGTGATGAGATACCTGGTACTAATTTCACATTAAAATCTGTAAGTTCATTAAGAAGTCCTTTAGCACCACTATAAAATCCCACATCTCCTGAAAGTAAAATAGCTACCTTTTGATACTGGGTATGTACTCTCAAATAATCACCTATTTCTCTAGGTAAATAAGAGACAAAACTAGTTTTACCTAACGCTTTGAAACCTTCTAACATACGATTTGCGCCAATGAGTAAATCACTTTGATCAATTATTTCCTGCGCCTTCTTAGTTAATGTGCCATCCTGGCCCATACCAATGCCCACTAAGTAGATTTCTGCTCCCATACTAAGCGCCTACCCTTCGTTTGTAATTTTGTAGCCTCTAGGTGTTACCATCTTGCCATTTACAACTTTAGTTTGACTATTGCCAATAAATACAGTTGTAAACATATCTACTGTTGTATCCTTCAGTTCACCTAATGTAAGAATTTGGGCTTCTTCTCCTTCTCTACCTATATTTTTTACAAGCCCACACACCGTATCTGGGCTTTTATATTGCAGGCAGATTTCACATGCTTTTTGTAAATAGTCATGTCTTTTTTTACTAGAAGGATTATATAAACAAATACTAAAGTCTCCTTGTGCAGCCATTTGTAATCTACATTCAATCTTTTCCCAAGGTGTTAAAAGGTCGCTTAAACTAATGACTGCAAAATCATGTGTAAGTGGTGCCCCAAGCACTGAGCCGCCTCCTAAAGCTGCTGTAATACCTGGAATGATTTCAAGTTCTACCTCTGGATACGCTTCGCCGATTTCATACATTAAACCAGCCATACCATAGACCCCTGCATCCCCACTGCATACCATAGCTACTTTTTTTCCTTTATTAGCTTCTTCAAAGGCCATACGGCAACGGTCAGCTTCCTTTTTCATTGGTGTTGTTAAACATTCTTTTTCTGGATAATAGGCTTTGACTAAATCTACATAAACGGTATAACCTACAATGAGGTCTGCTCCCTGTAATGCTCTATCTGCTCTAATTGTAAGCTGCTCATAACATCCTGGCCCAAGTCCTACTACATATATCTTTTTCATATTCTACCTCCATAAATTCTACTTTCTTGTAAGTCTGCTATCTTATATAACTTTTTGCCTACATCTAATTCTTTATATTGTTGTCTCTTGTCTGTTTTACTACTTCTAACTTGCTATCTTAAATAGAGGCTTTACGAAATTCTGTAGTAAAGGCTGGATTATATAAATCTGAACGTCTATATTCTGTATCTAATACTTTTCCAACTACAATAAGTGCTGTTTTTGTAATTTGATTTTCCTTAGCTGTTTGTGCCAGTGTACTTACTGTACATCTCATCACCTTTTCATCTGGCCATGTTGCTTTATAAACAATAGCTGCTGGTGTATCTTCGCTATATCCGCCTTTTACAAGTTCTTTTTCTAAATCTTCAAGGAGTCCTGTACTTAAGAAGATTACCATTGTTGCACCATGTGCAGCCCATTTTGCAATCTCTTCTTTTTCTGGTACAGGTGTTCTCCCTGCCATTCTTGTAATAACTACTGATTGTGAAACATCTGGTAATGTATACTCTGCATGGAGTGCTGCGGCTGCCCCACAAAAAGAGCTTACTCCTGGACAATATTCATATTTAATTTGTTTTTCATCCAATATATCCATTTGTTCACGAATTGCACCATATAATGAAGGGTCTCCTGTATGAAGTCTCACTGTCATTAACCCTTCTGCCTCAGCTTTTTCCATCACCTCAATGACTTCTTCAAGTGTCATATGCGCACTATTATATACCTTACAGCTTTCCTTCTTTTCTAAAAGGAGGTCTGGATTAACTAATGAGCCTGCATAGATGATCACATCTGCACTTTGCAAAAGTTTTTGCCCTCTTACTGTAATTAAATCAACTGCTCCTGAACCTGCTCCTACAAAATGAATCATCTATTTTTCCTCCTTTACAATAATTAATGAATAGTAACTTGCTTCATCTGGGATTTCTTCTAGGCTATGATAAGTTTTTTCTGCACTCATGCCACAGTTTTCTACCATTTGAATAGCTTGTCCATTATTTCTTACAGTCTCTTTTACCATTGGCATTTGTTTGCCTGCCTTCATTAAAACCTTAGTACCAGATAATTTGAGTGCATCTTCAATGCCATAAGACGCTGGTACAATATGCAGCTCATCTTTATTTTCTACAAGCCCAATGTTTAACTTAGCTGCTGATGCACAAAAAGATGTAATGCCGCTAATAATTTCTGCCTTATAACCATCTTTTAATATTCTCTTATGCACATAGAGATAAGTTGAGTAAACTGTTGGATCACCTAATGTAAGAAATGCAATACTTTTGCCTTGGTCTAATAATTCTTCAATGGCCCTCGTTCCAGCATCATGTACTGCTTTAAGCCTTGCCTTATCTTTAATCATAGGCATTGGTAAAAATAAAATTTCTTTTTTTGCCATCTCCGGTACATTTTGAATAGCAATTTGATAAGCTATACATTCATCTAGTAATTCCTTTTTACTTGCTCCATTTTCTAAAACTGGTACTTCAAAATCAATTTTAGAAATAGGTACAGCTATCACTTCACATGCCTTAGTCATTTTTACTGCTTTAAGTGTCATAAGCTCAGGATCCCCTGGACCTGTTCCTATTCCATATAAGATACCCTTCATTCTGCTCGCCTCTTTCTACTATGTTCTAAAAATGTTCTAGTAATTTTTCTACTTTACTCGTCTTACCTAATATGCCATGTACATTAGAAAAGTAAATCACACCAACTTCCATATTTTCTCCAGCTTTCAGTGTCATATAGTACTCTATTTTTCGCGTAATACGTGCCATAACCTTCTCTAATAAACCAGCTTCTTTTAAACATTTAATCGCTTCGTCTGTAGACACACAGGCCATAATTTCTTCTAAAACCTCTGTAGATGCTCCCTCTAAAGCACTATGCGCTGTGAGAATTTCCATTCTAGCATCTGCCTGCTTAGAATGAGTATTCATAATGCCTGCTGCTAGTTTAATAAATTTTCCTACATGCCCAATTAACAAAACGCCTTTAAGGTTTAAATCCTTTGCAAACCCTATAGCTTCCCCTACGAAATTACTACACCTTACTGCCTTATTTAAATCCAACTTAAGTTCATCTCTTATAAAATCAGAACCATAATTTCCTGGAGTAATCATGATGTAATCTAACCCTCCAGCTTTTAACACTTTCATCTCTACTAAAATTGTATCAATAAGTGCCTTTTCACTCATTGGCTCTACAATGCCACTACTACCTATAACAGAAATACCACCAACGATGCCTAGCCTTGGGTTAAAGGTTTTCTTTGCAATTTCTGCTCCTCCTGGAATCGAAATAACTACCTTTGCACCACCCATATACCCCTCTTTTTCTAAAACATCACTGACTGCTTGTGTAATCATTTGCTTTGGCACCTTATTAATTGCAGCCTCTCCTATTTCTTGTTGTAAACCTGGTTTCGTAACTCTCCCTACGCCTTCTCCTCCATCAATCATAATGCCTGGAGTAGGGGTTAGCTCTACTTCTGCATAAATCATTAAACCATTGGTTACATCTGGATCATCTCCTGAATATTTACGTACACCACAACTTACTTTATTAGCAAACTGTTTAATATCCTCGATTTCTACTGTAATTTTTACGCCTTTAGGTGTTGTAATCCATTCAGAAGTAACTAACGATTTTGTAAACAACATCGTTGCCGCTGCTTTTGCTGCCAATGTCGCACATGTACCGGTTGTATAACCACTCTTTAGTTTTTGTGCCATAAGCTCACTTCCTTACATAACGGCTTCAATATGTTTAATTAAAAGTTCATGAATCCTTGATAATTCTCCAAGTCCCTGAAACTTACAATATACTTCGTAGCCATCCTTTTCTAACTTTGTCTTCCAAGAATCCTCATTATCTCCAGCCATATCATTTTTAGCATGGTCTCCTGCTACAATCATAAGTGGAATTAAAGTAACCTTCTTCTTTCCTGATGCATCTAATTCCTTTTTCATTTCTTCAAAAGCCGGATATCCCTCTACAGTACCAAGAGCTACATTTTTATATCCTAATTCCTTAAATACATAGGCTAGTGCTGGATAAGCTGAATTCGCATGATGGCTACTGCCATGTCCCATAAAAGCAATCATGCTATCAGGTGCTACATCCTCTTGCTCCATAACTGCTTCTACTAAGGCCTTATAATCTTCTGCCTCATTTAATAATGGTGCACCTACTTTTACCTTCTCGAATAAATGTTTTTTCTCCTGAATGTCCTCTAGCATTAAATCATTCTCAGTTCCATTGATTAAATGAGTTGGTTGCACATATACCTCTTTAATGCCATCTTGGTACATCTGCTCCAATGCTTCTGTGACATTTAATATATACTTACCTGACTCTTTTAATTTCTTAATAATCATCTTACTTGTATATGCACTATACATCTTATACTGAGGAAAACTTTTAGCTATCTCATTTTCAATCGCATCAATTGTTTTTATTCTTGTATCCTCATGACTTGTTCCAAAACTTACGACTAAAATTCCTTTTTTAAGATACTCCCTCTTTTCCATATTTTTATCACTCCCATAGTTACTCCTATTTTTACATTTTCAAGTAAATTTCCTAATTTTAGCTAACAAAAAAAAGGGATTCCACCAATTTTATTAGTTTCGTCCCCTTTGACTTACTTTATAATTCTATAATATTTTTCTAAAAATTTCACTATTTTTTATTATATTTATTTTATTCTTTTTATCTACTCTCAGTATATAGATTTCCTTTATTAATATTATCTTATTACATTTTCCCCTTAAAGAGACAGTTCCCCCTTTTTATAAAGGTACAATTTATTTTTTAAGGTACACCTTATTTTATAATTTGACTTATAATCTATTCAATATAGTTTATTCTCCTTGTAATTCATAAAGTCCCATCAAATTTATTCAGGTTATTTTATTAAACCTTAAATCTTTTTTTATTCACTGTCCCCTTTATTTCATTAAATAAACTTAAAAAATGGTGGTGACATCTCATGTATATTCACTTATTTTCTTTTACAGAGCATGCAAGTAAACTTGCTCTCTCTCTCTCTGATATGTATCATACACTCGGACATCATTGTACTTGTTATACGATGAAACAATTTGCTATACATCCTAAATTAACTGCATTCCCTAATTCTGCCAAGGAGCAAGTAGGCGAAAGCTTTAAAACACAAGATGTCCTTGTATTCATTGGTGCCTGCGGCATTGCTGTGCGTATGATTGCACCTTTTATAAAAAGTAAAACAACTGATCCTTGTGTCTTATGTATTGATGAAAAGGGACAATTCGTTATCTCTCTATTATCTGGACATATTGGAGGTGGTAATGAATTTACTTTAGAAACAGCTTCACTTATTAATGGCACACCTATTATTTCTACTGCTACTGATTTAAATGATAAATTCGCAGTGGATGTATTTGCCAAGAAAAATGAACTCACTATTAATAGTATGCCTCTTGCAAAAGCTGTCTCAAGCAAACTTTTACAAAATATAAATATTGGTATCAAAAGTGATTTACCACTCCCACAAACACTTCCTGATGGGCTTATCCCTTTTGAAGCTTGTGATCATACGGTTTCTCTTGGTATTTATATAGGATTATCAACTAAGGCCCCTCTTCCTTTTAAAGACACCTTAGTACTTACACCTAAACAAGTAGTTTTAGGTATTGGTTGCAAAAGAAATACACCTCTTGAAAATATTGAGGCACTGGTTCTTGATACCTTAGAAAAAAACAATCTCCCACTTGAATCTATACATAGCGTAGCGAGTATTGATTTAAAAAAAGATGAGGCTGGACTCCTTGCCTTTTGTGAAAAATATGCATTACCTTTTACGACTTACTCGGCTGATGAACTCTTAGCTGTAAAAGGTACTATTTCTTCTTCTTCTTTTGTTCAATCTATTACAGGGGTAGACTCAGTATGTGAACGTGCTGCTTTAGCTAGGGCAAATTCAGAGGAATTACTCATTCCAAAAACTGCTCATCAAGGCGTTACTGTAGCTGCCTGTCTCCGTCCTATGACATTAAATTTTTCAAGTTGGATAAAAGGAAAAAGTTAATTTAGTTATCTTGATAGTAAATATAGCAGTTAATGCACTTGTAGTATTGATATACTTATATGTAAATGCTAAAGGGGAT
>OOCW01001037.1_pt1 | contig 22023 bp, 20 predicted proteins | sample 1671201 | NCBI WGS metagenome assembly OOCW01 (sample SAMN06348132, study PRJEB24527) | human gut metagenome | biome: human gut; feature: ankylosing spondylitis patient; material: feces | host: Homo sapiens | place: China | collected 2015-10
CGGCGACAGCTTGTTTATTATATCTTATCAAGTCTGTTTTGTCAAGAACTTTTTTCATTTTTTTGAAAAGTTTTCTTTCAATCGGTTTTGTCCGATCTGTTATCTTAAACGCGACAACTTTGATATCTTATCATGTGTTGTTCTGTTTGTCAATAACTTTTTTTATTTTCCAAAAGATAAACAATCAAGTATCTTTTTCCCGCCCCAGCAAAAGTGCTTGTCTTTCGCAGTGGACTTTTATACTACCATCATTGTCCGGATATGTCAACACTTTTTTTCTGTCTATAAAAAATTCATAATGAGTGTCAGAATTACGTTGTTTTCATACAGGTATTTTAACAATCTGCTCTGATATATGCAGGCAACCAGGGCACTTCCCATTTCGCTCGTACTTGTCACAGCTATCATGTAAAACCCGATCCATACCAGTATCAGTCCGTATATCCCACCGGCAAATACACCGAGTGTACGATTTACCCCGCTCAGTACCGGAATCCGTGAAACAATTCTTAACGCCCGCGCTATCACATGCACGATGGTCCACGCTGCGACCAATGCGATCAGAAATGCAATTCCCTCTACCACAAATTCTGCAATCTGTTTTGCTATCTCATCATACAGGCCACTTTGTTCTATAATCTCTCCCGCCATATTTCCGGTCTTCTCAAAAATATCATTTACCACTGAGTCCGGCAGCATAATCCCAAACTGTGACAATTTCTGATTATCCGGACTGCTTTCATTTTGAATGGATCTCTGTTTTTCCTCTACGGATCTTTTTATCTGTTCACTGCACTGCTGCTCAATCTTTTCATATAGTGTCGTGTGTTCCATCAGATACGTATTAATGTATGGTGTTGCAACGGTAACAAATGTAAGTACTATGACCCACGATACCAGGGAATACACAATTCGCAAAAATCCTTTTCTATATCCTCTTATAATATTGTATCCCAGTATCAGCAATACCAGCAGCAAAACCCAGTTCATATGTATGCTCCTTATTTCAGTCTTATTTTTTCTGTTGTATCTTCCAGTATCAATGTATAATTCAGCGCGCCACTCTCCGAAATGATCTTATACAATGTCTGTTCAAACTCATGATGGAATTTATATATCCCATGTATGGTGTATATATCACATGCGTTTTCATTTGTAATACAAATCTCATTGTTCGCAAGAAATTCCACACCTGTATACTCCATTGTAAAATCTTTTTCCAGAACGCTTTTTCCATCCAGATCATAGACACTTATGTGATGTGTCACTGCCTCATCCTCATTGCTTATCACGCAGCCAATATAATTATCATTATAGAAAATACTCTTCACTTCTTTTTCAAAAGGGATCGTTCCGGATTGTTTTGGTTTCTGAGATCCCTCAAACAGGATCACTCCGGTATCCGAGAATGCCGCAAGCCTGTCATCCGCCAGGTAAACAATTTCCGGGATCACGGTATCCGGAAACGTCTGCGCTCCGACTACATGATCAATTTCACTTTCTCCTGCTGTTCCAAAATTGTAAAAAGCAATCGTACTTTTTATGCTTCCATCATTGATGTCCAACATGGCAACTGCAAGTCTTACGGCATCCGATGACAATGCAATCGCGACCGGATACCCTTTTTTTGCACCGTGAATCTCTCCTTCCGTTAATTTTGCACCTGTTTTATCATACATTGCAAGATAACCGGAAGCATCTTTTTTCATCAGAACCGCCACCGTTCCCTGCGATGCCACACGCACCTGCTGGATCGGCATTGTCGTTTCTATTCCGCCTAAGATTCCCTCCTTTGTCATGATATAGATCATAGTTCCCTTTTTATCATAGATTGTCAGGTAATCTTCGCAAATATCAATCTGCGGATCGGTCATCTCATAGGTCTGATTCCAGATCAGTTCGTTTGCCGTATCCGTATAAAAAGCACCGTCGTTGCTGTATTTTAAAATATTCTCCCCAAAATCTGCAAACTTTGTAGCCTCCGTATCAGCCCTGTCAACAGACGATCCCACGTCAAAATTCTCATAATGGCGCAGTGCCATAAACACCCAGAGTCCCGCAGAAACTGCCAGTACGGTAACGATCAGAATAACGGTTCTTCTGACTACTTTTACCCGATGTTCACGCAGCTTGCGTTCATACTCTTCCATATCCGGTTCTTCTACCGTATGAAATCCTCTCTTGTTTTTTTCCGCCATACCAATCTCTCTTTCATCTTAAACCTCGTTCTTGCCCATTTCGGGCATCTCAAGTTTGTGCGTAAACACAAATCCTGTGTATGAAAAATCTTTTTTTCACACTGATCTTTCGATATTATAGCATTATTCCCTGGATGTTTCATCTTATTTTTAGAAGCGGCTGCTTTGTTAATTCGGAAGCGTCAGATACTGGCCTGCATAGATTGCATCCGGATCATCAATCCCGTTTGCCTCGCATACTTTGTCCATCATGGCTGTTGTCTGATATATTTTCCGGCAGATTGCAGCCAGATTATCCCCCTGCCGCACCACATAGTACCCCTGTTTTAAATATGTCTGTGCCTCATCCGGCTGTGCCGCCGTCTCTTTTACGTTTTCCTTATTGCTGTTTGTTTCATCTGTGTCCGCTTCCGCCTTCTGTTCTCCCTCCCGATTCTGCATACTCTCTGTTTCCTGGGACTCCACCGTTTTCTGGGCATCTGCTGTTCCAGACGTTTCTGCAGTTTCTTCTGTATCTGTCATTCCTGACAATTCCGTTCCTGCCTGTATCCCTGCCGTTTCATCCGGTGCGGATGCCTCCGCCGCCTGCGTTCCATTTATTTGAAGCTGTTCCGCCTCTGTCTGCGTACTGTGTTCATCCGCCTGTTTTGTCTCCGTCTGTTTTTCTATATTCCCTGCAATATTTTCCACCACGATCCCAGAATCTGCCGTTTTTTCTGTTTCCGGCATTTCTGTCACGATATGTACCTGATTCATCTGTGCCAGAGTATTTTCCATCTCATTCATCTTCTTATGGTTCTGATAAGCGGTAAAACCAAGAGTCAGTACCACCACAGCCAATACGAGGGAGGAATATGCAGGGATCTTTGCCTCTTCCGTTTTTTCCGCTTCTTCCAGTTGTTTCCGATAACGCCCCTGTCTTTTTCGTTCCGGATGTGGCTGCAGTCCGGGCTCGTCCGGCTGCATACTCTCTTCCATATAGAGTTCTTCTTCCAGGATATCGATATCATTCGTATCTTCCTTTTCTTTTATGTCGTAAACAGGCTCGTCCGGCTGCATGAATGTAACCTCGTCTGTCTCCGGCAGATTTACTTCTTCTGTTTTTTCTTCCCTGTGTTCCATCTTTTTTAATTTTACCGCGGCGTGCCTGTCATAATATATGTAAAATCCTTCTCTCCGGTACAGATGTCCGTTCCGGATGCTGAAAAATGTTTCCTCCTTTTCCAGGGTATCCATTAAGAACAATGTCTGATGAACGCCGCCAAAATGCGTCTGATGAAACTGTTCGATCTGTTTTGTCATATTCGGCAGACATCCTCTGTGATCTAATGCCCATCCAACAATGACCATGCTGTCATACTCATCTTTTAACCGTTTATATATATACGCCCATTCATGGTCGCTCCATCTTGGAATCTCTGCATCAAATTCCAAATGTTCCAGCTGTATTGCTGCCTCCACAAATGTGCACTGTCTTCCACTGTAATTTTCGAATCTTCCAAGCAAAACATATACAAGTTTTTCACAGCTGCTCTCATATGGATGCAGATACCTGTATACTTCATCCTCTATGTATATTCTCTCCCCAACATCCGGTCTCCCAATCTGTCTGATATCTTTTGGCAGCTTTTTTTCTTTCGTATCATCCCAATTTTCTTCCCGGATAATCTCAATCATTCCAATCCTCCCTGTTTAAATTTAAAAAGCTTTTTTTATTTTGAAATGGTATCACAGCATGTCCGATTTTTTTGTGGTTTTATGGACAGTTTTTCAAAAACTTTTCGACAGAAAAAGACTGCTGCATACGTTTCCGTAATGACAGCAGTCTCTCTTTTGGATTTCTTTTATTATTTTACAAATGCTTTTACTTTTTTGTAGATGCCCTCTGCATCAAGCTCATATTTATGAAGCAGCTCTAATGCCGGACCTGACTCACCGAATACATCGTTGACACCGATCTTTAAGACTTTCGTCGGAGCCTCTTCGCAGAGCACGTCACATACCGCACTTCCAAGTCCACCGATCACAGAGTGTTCCTCAACCGTAACGACTTTTCCGGTCTTTAACGCGGATTTTACAACCAGTTCACGGTCGATCGGTTTGATGGTGTGGATATTGATGATCTCTGCATCAATACCGTCTTTTGCAAGCATTTTTTCTGCCTCTACCGTCTCATTCACACAGAGTCCGGTTGCAAAAATTGTCACATCTTTTCCTTCTTTTAAGACAATTCCTTTGCCGATCTCAAATTTGTAGGTTGCCTCATCATTGAATACAGGAACCGGTAAACGGCCAAAACGAAGATATACAGGTCCTACATGATCATATGCAGCGTGTACGGCAGCTCTTGCCTCTACATCATCCGCCGGGTTGATGACTACCATGCCAGGGATCGTGCGCATCAGGGCGATATCCTCCAGGCACTGATGGGTTGCGCCATCCTCACCAACGGAGATACCTGCGTGAGTTGCACCGATCTTGACATTCAGATGTGGATATCCAATCGAGTTGCGCACCTGCTCAAAGTTTCTTCCTGCCGCAAACATGGCAAAAGAGCTGATAAACGGCACTTTTCCACAGGTTGCAAGTCCTGCTGCGATGCCGGTCATATTTGCCTCTGCGATACCGACATCCCAGTGGCGCTCCGGGAACGCTTTTTTGAAAATTCCGGTCTTTGTTGCGCCTGCAAGGTCCGCATCTAATACGATCAGGTCTTCATGCTCTTTTCCCACTTCTACCAGAGCATTTCCATAGCTTTCTCTTGTTGCAATTTTCTTTATTTCTGACATAATGCTTCCCCCACTTTCTCAAGGTCTTTCATTGCGATCTCATACTCTGCATCATTTGGAGCTTTTCCATGCCAGTCTACGGCATTTTCCATAAAAGATACACCTTTTCCTTTTACGGTCTTTGCAATGATCGCAGTCGGCATTCCCTTTGTCTCACGCGCCTCTTTGAATGCAGCACGGATCTCATCAAAGTCATTTCCATTGATATTGATCGTATGGAAATTAAATGCCTCAAATTTTTTGTCGATCGGGTAAGGAGAACATACTTCATCAACAGTTCCATCGATCTGAAGGTTATTATTGTCAACGATCACAACCAGATTGTCCAGTTTGCGGAATCCTGCCCACATGGCAGCTTCCCAGATCTGGCCTTCCTGGATCTCACCGTCTCCGCAGAGTGCATAGACACGGTAATCTTTTTTGTCAAACTTTCCGGCTGCTGCCATTCCGGCTGCTGCGGAGAGTCCCTGTCCCAAAGAACCGGATGACATATCAATCCCCGGAATGTGTTTCATATCCGGATGTCCCTGCAGGTAAGAGCCTGTATGACGCAGTGTGACAAGATCCTCCTTCGGGAAAAATCCACGTTCTGCCAGAACTGCATAAAGTCCCGGCGCCGTGTGGCCTTTTGAAAGCACAAAACGGTCGCGGTCTGCCATCTTAGGATTCTTCGGATCAATGTTTAACTCCTCAAAATACAGATAAGTAAAGATATCTGCTGCGGAGAGTGATCCGCCCGGATGTCCGGCTTTTGCGCTGTGTACTGCAGTTACAATACTTTTGCGGACTTCGTTCGCTGTTTTTTCAAGTTCCAGATTTGTCATAGTCTAGTCATGTTCCTTTCTATTCCTTTTATTAAATCTCCGTTCTGCCTTCTAAGGCACGGAGCAGTGTTACCTCATCAATATACTCTAAATCTCCGCCGACCGGAACACCACTTGCGATCCTTGTCACTTTGATCCCGGTAGGTTTGATCAGTTTGCTGATATACATCGCCGTCGTTTCTCCCTCAAGGCTTGAGTTTGTCGCAATGATCACCTCGTCAACATCCTTTTGCAGGCGCTGCATCAGCTCTTTTAACTTGATATCTGCAGGTCCGATTCCAAGCATCGGAGAAATTGCCCCATGCAGGACATGATAAACCCCGTCGTATTTGCCGGTTTTTTCATATGCTGCAAGATCTCTGGTATCTTCCACAACCATAATCGTCTTGTGGTTACGTCCGGCATCCTTACAGATCGGACACAGTTCATCATCTGTCAGGGTAAAACATTCCTTACAGTAACGGACATTTTTCCTTGCATCCACGATCGCAGACGAAAGTTCTTCGACCTGTTCCACCGGCATATTCAAAATATGAAATGCCAGACGCTGTGCAGATTTTGCACCGATTCCCGGAAGAGACGATAATTCCTGTATTAATTTACTGATCTGACTGCTGTAATAATCCATGGTGTTTCCATTCTTTCATTTATAATGTTCCAATGCGGCTATATGCCTTCTTTAATATTAAAGGATAACGGCGATTTTTACAAGAAGTGTTTTTTACGGCATATTTTTTGAAATTTTTGTACATGATAAACAGGTAACCACACAAAAACAATAGATTACACGTCCCGCAGGCAAATCTGCTGCCGGAAATAAAAGGAGGACCATATGGCATCTTATGTAGCACCTGGAATCAAAGACAAATTCGAGACACTTTCAACGGATCTGAAAAATCTGATCCTGGAGCGAAATGTAGAGCTTAATAACATGCAGGATCTGATCCGCGTGTTAGAGCAGATCGTAGAAGAAGGGGAAGCCGAGTAACCACGGCCTCCCCTTCTCTTTTATGCTTATCTTTTTTGATCTGCAAAATACAATTTCTGTACCCGTAACAATTCCTTACTGAATGTTAGTTACCTCATATCCTGCATCTACAACGGCTGCTTTTAATGCATCCGCACTGACTGATTCCTCTGCGGTAACAACTGCATTTTTGTCCTCTAAGCTCACCACTACCTCAGACACACCCAGTACTCCTTTTAAAGCCTTCTCAACGGTTGCCTGGCAGTGTCCGCACATCATTCCTTCAATACTTAATGTTGTTTTCATTGTTTGTTCCTCGCTTTCTGATACATCACTTTTTGTTTTTATTTCAGAAGTGACCGCTCTGTTTTCACAGACCGCACTCTCCTGTTCCATGTTACCTGTCTCATTTCCGGATGAAGATTTTTTTCCAAGCTTTACCCATCTAAGGCGCAGTGCATTACTTACTACACAGACGCTGCTTAAGCTCATGGCAGCCGCACCAAACATCGGGTTTAATTTTAATCCCCAGATCGGATATAAAAGTCCTGCTGCAAGCGGAATGCCGATGCTGTTATAGAAAAATGCCCAGAACAGATTTTCCTTGATATTTCGGATAACCGCTTTGCTCAAACGGATCGCTCCGACCGCATCGATCAGGTCATTTTTCATCAGGACGATGTCCGCGCTCTCAATGGCTACATCCGTACCTGCCCCGATCGCGATTCCCACGTCTGCGGAAGCAAGCGCCGGCGCATCGTTGATACCGTCTCCGATCATTGCAACTTTATGTCCGCTGTTCTTTAAGGCGGATATCTTTTCTTCCTTCTGTGTCGGAAGCACTCCGGCAATGACCTTATCAATTCCTACCTGATCTTTGATCGCCTGTGCCGTCACTTCATTGTCACCGGTTAACATGATGACATGGATTCCGTATTCTTTGAACTGTCTGACCGCTTCACGGCTGGTCGGTTTTACGACATCCGCAACGGCGATCACGCCTATGATCTGTGTTTCATCTGCAAACAGAAGCGGTGTTTTGCCCTGTTTTGCAAATTGTTCCATCTCTTTTTTTATCTTACCGGACAGGGCAACGTGTGCCTCTTCCATCAGCTTTTCATTTCCTGCATAGTAAAGTGTGCCGGAAGATAAACGTCCTTTAATTCCTTTTCCAAACAGCGCTTCAAAGTCATTTACTTTTTCCGGAACGATGTTCTTTTTCCCGCAATCGGAGACAATCGCTTCCGCTAACGGATGCTCACTGCCCTTCTCAAGACTGCCCGCAATCTTAAGCAGATCGTTCTCTGAAATTCCTGCATAGGTTCTGATATCCGTCACAACCGGTTTTCCATAAGTAATGGTTCCGGTCTTGTCCATTACAACGGTATCCACAATATGTGCTGTCTCTAATGCCTCTCCTGATTTGATCAGGATACCGTTTTCCGCACCCTTTCCGGTTCCAACCATGATTGCCACCGGTGTTGCAAGTCCAAGTGCACACGGACAGGAGATCACAAGAACTGCAATTCCGCAGGACATTGCAAACTCAAAATCTGCCCCGCTTGCCAGCCATAAGATAAATGTTACGATCGCGATTCCAATAACTGTCGGGACAAAGATTCCCGCAATTTTATCGGCCAGACGTGCGATTGGAGCCTTACTCGAAGATGCTTCCTCCACAAGACTGATGATCTGTGCGATCGTCGTATCTTTGCCGACACGCGTTGCACGCGCACGGATCAGTCCGGCTTTATTGATGGATGCAGAGATTACTTTATCGCCTTCCTGTTTTAACACCGGGATACTCTCTCCGGTGATCGCGGATTCATCAAAAGAGGATTTTCCTTCTAAGATCACACCGTCCACCGCAACCGACTCTCCCGGCTTGATCACGAAAATATCCCCCTGCACCACATCTGCCGCATCAATGACCTGTTCTTTGCCGTCGCGCACGACTGTCACTGTCTTTGGTGCTAAGTTCATCAGCTTTGTGATTGCCTCACTCGTCTTTCCTTTTGACTTCGTCTCAAGATATTTTCCGACCGTGATCAGCGTAAGAATTGTTCCGGCGGATTCAAAATAAAGATCATGGCTGTACTGATGTACCAATTCCATGTCTCCGATACGGAATCCCCAGCCGATCCGGTAAATCGCGAAGATACCGTATACCGTCGCCGCAGCTGCTCCCATTGCGATCAGACTGTCCATGTTTGGACTCCTGCGCGCTAATGTTGTAAAGCCGTTGCGGAAATATTTCTGATTAACAAACAGGATCGGAAGTAAAAGCAGGAATTGCGTAAATGCGTAAATGACTGCATTTTCACTTCCATGGAAAAACTTCATGGTAAGCGGCGGCATCGGAACGCCAAGCGCGTTGTAGATCATATGTCCCATCGACACATACATGAGCGGCATCAGAAATATCACGGATATGATCAGTCTTGTCTTCATGTTTTTGATATTCTTCTGCTGGATGGAAACGGCATCCTCCGTCTCCCCCGCCTTTACTGCTGCTTTTCCGTCTTCTTTTACCGAGGCACCGTATCCGGCATGTTCCACCGCCTCAATAATCTTTCCGGTATCAAGCTTTGTCTCATCATACTCGACCTGCATGCTGTTTGTCAGCAGGTTGACACTGACTGTCTTTATGCCCTCCAGTTTGGAAACACTCTTTTCCACATGGGAGGAACATGCCGAACAGCTCATGCCTGTTACGTCAAACTTTTCCTTCATGTCAATCTCCATTTCTAAATACAAACCGTTATTTCATCAATTTTTTTAACAGTTCACAGAGTTCGTCGACAGCCTGCTCATTGCCTTCTTTGATGTCTTCGGAAACGCAGGTTTTAATATGGCGTGCTAACAGCTCCTTGTTAAATCCGTTTAATGCAGCCTGGATCGCAGATACCTGTGTGACGATATCCACGCAATATCTGTCATCTTCCACCATGGCACGCACTCCCCGCACCTGTCCCTCTATCCGGGAAAGTCTCGTAAGCAGTGCCTTTTTTTCTGCACTCTCACGCTGTTTATGCTTCACATTATCTCCGTTTGCGCTGCATTTTTCACATGCCATCTGTCTGCCTCCGGTCTGTATAGTCTGTTCTGTTCCTGATTTTTTATCACGGTTTTACATCTTTATTGTATACCATATACCCCTATTGGGTATCTTGAATTTACATCACGATCTGTATTTTGTCAAGAGATTTTCAAATGTTAAGAATTTTTATCAACAAACTTTATTCTCCGCAATCCACACAGTGTGATCAGCATTGTCACAAATTCCGCCGCCGGGAAGGCCATCCATACCCCGTTTAATCCAAATATTGCGGACAGTATAAATGCAAAGAAAATGATCGCCACAAAACCTCGGGAAATCGACGCTGCAAATGCATATTTTGTAGATTCGACAGCACTTAATATGGCAGTCCCTACGATATTGATCCCGGCAAATAAAAATCCGATAAAATAGATCCGCAGTCCGGTTTCTGCGTAGTCAGCAAGCGTCCTGTTATGTTCGCCATTAAACACTGCAGTCACCACAGGTGCAAACAGGTAAATAAAAATAACCAGAAGTACAGAGACGCCTACTGCAGTCGTAACCGCCATTTTTAAATAAGTTTTCACATCTTTATGAATATCCCTGCCATATGCCTCGCTGACTAACGGCTGGGAGCCCTGTGCAATTCCGTTAAACAGGGCAACTGCAACAAGTGATGTGTTTGCAACCACGCCGTAAGCCGCCACTCCGGTATTTCCGGCAAGTCCAAGGATGATCATATTAAAGACGACCGTGATCATACCGGATGAAATCTCTCCCACAAAAGAGGACACACCAAACTGACAGCAGAAAAGTATTTTTCGCAAAGATGGCAGCATCGGCTTAAATTTTACCGTACATTTTTCCGAGCGGAAATGGATACAGCAGATCAGGATGCCGACCACCGGGGAAAGTGCCGTTGCAAGCGCAGCTCCTTCCATGGAAAGTCCCAGTGGGAACATCAGTACATAGTCAAACACAATATTGAACAGACTGCTGAATAATGTCGCAGCCATTGCGATCGACGGATTCCCATCGTTGCGCACAAATGCATTGCAGATATAATTCCACATAAAAAAGGGCGCAAAACTCATAAAAATGCGCGTATAATTTTTCCCAACCGCAACGATCTCTGCATCCCCGCCAAGCAGGGCGATCAATTTATCCGGGAAAAATATTCCTACAAGTATAAAAAGCAGGCCAACAATCAATGCCCATGACAATGCATGGAAAAAGTATCCGTCTGCATTCGGATGTTCCTGATTCCGCTCGATCACCAGACGGATCGCTGAACCGACACCCATCATTGCCCCGATGGCAAAGATCATGTTGTAGACCGGCAGTACCAGATTGAGTGCGGTGATACCATCCGTCCCCACCGCAACAGAAATAAAGTAGGTATCTGCCAGAATATAGACAGACATACCTACCATGCCAAGCATGTTCTGCGAGACATACTTTACAAATTTTTTTAACATCATAATCCCCATTTTATCAACTTCAATCATAGATTGTGCACTTCTTGGACAATGCTATTGTCATGAATAATAGACCGAACACAAAATTTCAATATTTTCTATATTCGGTCTTATACCCGTTTTACTATTTAATTTTGATGATTAAGAACCCATTGCAATAAACCATTATAATCTACGCTTCCCGATGCAACATTAAGAATTGTTTCATATAATTCTTTTTGCGTATATTTAAGTTCTATCCCGTTCAACGCAAGAAATACAAGCATTGCATGTGTTCCAATTCTTTTATTACCATCTATCATACAATGATTCTTTATCAGTCCATATCCTAATCTTGCAGCTTTCGCCTGTATTGTCGGATATAATTCGTCCCCTCCAAAGGATTGAAAAGGCGTTTCCAAAGCCGAGTCCAATAAATTATAATCTCTGACTCCATCGCTTCCACCAGTCTGCTGAATTAATTGAGTATGAAGCATAAGGATCTGCTCTTTGCTCAATTTTTTCATTTAGCCAGCACCTCATATGCTTCCCTATTCTGTTCCATAAGCTGCTTCGAAATACTCAATACATCATCATCAGATGCTATCATATCTTTATCCGCTTTACTAAAGTCTATAACAAGGTATCTTGGTACATTGTTTTTCAAAATTACTGCTGAACCGCATTCATCTACCAGTCGTGCAACCTTAGAAAAATTCTGGTTTGCTTCGGAAATTGAAACCATTGTATTTGTATCTATAGTCATTTGAACACCTCCATAATCTTTTTACAATAGTATACACATTTTTTAGGATAAATTCAACCTAACACAAACAGGCAGGTCGTATCCGACCTGCCTGACTTATTATTCTGATTTCTCTGAACCTTACTTTTTATGTTCTTTTATATAAGCGCTTTTCCAAGACTTCTGCACGCTTCTAATGCTTCAGCGTCCGGTGCTTCATGTGCGATCACACCTTCACCATTTACAACAGTTGCTCCTGCTGCATTCATGCGTTCTTCCCAGTCGCGCATCCACTGTCCGTCACCCCATCCGTAAGAACCGAATAAAGCGATCTTTTTGCCTGCTGCAAAGCCTTCTACCTCTTCTACGAAAGGCTCCATCTCGCTCTCCTCTAATACTTCAGCTCCCATTGCCGGGCAGCCTAATGCAAATGAGGATGCAGCTTTTAACTCATCTACGGATACTGCAGATACCGGAACAACGTCTGCCTCTCCGCCTGCTGCCTTGATTCCCTCTCCAACTGCATTTGCCATTGCTTCCGTATTTCCCGTCTGGGACCAGTATGCCACGATAATCTTGCTCATATTTCCTCCATTCCTGTGCTTATTTTTGCACATTCATTTTATACAAACGGATTCCTGGTCTCGCACGACGCCTTTGCCGCATCAAGCCGGGTGTTTTCCGTTTTTATCTTATTTACTTTCATCTGAAAGTCCGGTCATACATCAAATGATAGAATATGCTTTTGCAAACATTCTATGATCATGAGTCCATCTAGGCAGACTCTAACATCTTGCCGTAAAGCAGAAGTTCATGGATTTCCATGCCGGACGATATCAGGCGGATCGCGTCTTCCTTTGCCTGATTGTAGCGGTCAAATGTTATTCTTGCCGCATCCACATCTCCATATACTTTCCAGTAACCGCAATATAGGTAATTGCGTCCCTCGTTTCGGATAAAACCTAACACATCTTCTACAGGATAACCCAAGAGCAGTCCAAGCTCATGTGGAAAAGACAGATGATCCTTCATATATTTTTGATAGCGGGCACACAGTTTTTCAAAAATGTCGATAAGGCGTAATGTCTGATACCCAAACAATCTCATCGTTTCCTTCACATCTTCTTCGTTCAGATAAGCGAGTAGTTGTTTTTCACGAAAAAGCAGGAATATTGTACGATGTTTTGTCTGGTAGAGTGTATGTACAGTAATTTCTGTATTACGGAACAAATCTTTCACATCTTCTTCGTTGCTCTTTGTCACCGTAAGAAGATTTGACAGTTTGATTCCCGTAAGAAGCGGGGCACATTGCAGTGCCAGTTGAGTCTTTAATTCTTTTTTATCCATCTTCTCCAGAATCTCTAACACTTCCCTGCTCATGGTCATCTCCCATAGAACAACAGATCTCTCGATCCATTGTTTTAACATATATAGTTAGTTTATCCTAACTCCTGTTTAAAAAAGAAAGAGTTGCTAGAACTCATTTCCTTTTCTGATAGTTAGATTACACTAACTTTGGTTATTTGTCAATAACTTTTTTTAAATTTTTCTATTATTTTGATGTTGGGGGCAGATAGTGCATTTAAACTTCTTGATTGACAAATTGCACAAAGCCGTGTCTGTTTTGTTCCGTTGTACGAAAATAAGAAAATCTAAGCCTGCCTGAGTCAGGTTTTCTCAGAGTGACGTGAACGGCAACAACGAGTCCTCCATGACTCGATGCTGCCTTGTTCTGCCATCCGTGGCAGAACATCACTGTGTATTACCAGGCAGTCTAAGATTTACTAATTTTCTCCCAAAGTCACAAAAGCAGTCTCGGCTTTGTGCAATTTGCCAGTCGTTATGTTGTGAATGCACTATTTGCCCCCAACATCATTATTTTAAGAGTGTATGATTTAGTGTCATTCTATATTGATCAAATTTGATACAACCGCACTGATTCGCTCTGAACCGAGAACCTTCCCCACTAAATTTATAACTTCTTCCTCTGAGGAAAGCGTAAACTCACTTTTATCCATTCCAATTTCGTCAGCTATGGACTTTTCCAATGATACTTCCACAGGATATACCGATATGCCAAAAGCGACAAACATAATCCTGTATTTATATTTTGGTGCCGCTTTTGCTGTTATATAAAATTCATAAATAAATTTGCTCTGTTGATCACCTAAAATATTTTGCACGTCAAAGCCATTATCCTGCTCAAAAAAACTCCCTGCCAGTTCCAGTCCATTTGGTCTAGAATAACTTTTATAATCCCCCTTATAAGGTGCGATCCTCGCAATCACTTTTCCATCTGTCATTTCAGACAAATATTTGCATTGTTCACTTATGATATCGTGCGGTGTGTGTATCTTCTTTTCTGTTTGTACTCTCCATAAATTCTGCATCATGCATCCTCCTTAATACCAAATACGATCGGCAGGTGATCGCTATATTCTTTCCGGTTCGGTATCCCTTTACCATCTGCTAAAACACCACTGCTTGTTTCTGTCACAATTTTCAGATTATCTTTATCAAAGTATTTTACCATATCAGCACTGACAATAACCTGATCAAAAATATGTTTGTAAAAATTGAATGCACCTCCCGAATCATAATAGCATGTGCTGTGAGGTGTATTCAAATCACCAAAAAAATTCCACATGGGGTTATAAAACATCTGATAGTTTTTCCCATATACGTCTCTCTCACGCTTATTTTCGACAATGTCAGCATATGGCAAAGCATGAAAATAATTCGCTTTTAACATTACCTCTTCAAACGGATCAGCATTAAAGTCCCCTGCTATGATAACCTTTTTATGTTCCGCTTCACTTTGTGCCTCACACAATGCATCCATAAACTGTTCTGCCACAATTTCCCTGTCTCTGTTTTCAGCATATCGCTTACTTGGAAAATGTAACCCCGCAATTAAAAAGTCTGTTAATGCATTGTTTATGGAACATATAAAATAATATTTTGAATCCCTGATCAACTCTACATTAAACTTCATACTTACGAGCATTTTTGCCCTGCTGTCTTCTGGAACAGGTGCAGTTTTAAAATCCTTTCCATTCACTGAAAGCATATCGCACATAAGCTTCATATCAAAAGTATATTCAGCCAAAATCACAACGTCTATGTTATTTTCTAATATCAGTTCTATTATTTTTTGTCTAACATTTTCTCCCCGTATACTGTGCCTGTCTTCCTCTGTCCGTATTCCCGCATTCCAATACAAAATATTTATCATCCACAGCTCCATTATTTTTTATCCTGAAAATTCTGTCCATAAAATAAATTCCGTCTCACTCCTCTAACGCCGCATTCATGATCTCCATCTTCTCCTCCGCCTCATAGATCAGGCGGCTGCATTCTTTTAACTCATCCGAGAAATCCATCGTGACGTCCTGGTAAAGTGACTTGTACTTGATGTCGTGCTCCAGGCTCGCCCAGAGATCCATCGCAAGGGTGCGGATCTGCAGTTCAACCGGCACCATCTGTTTTTTGTTCATAAAATAGACCGGCACACGGATAATGATGTGCAGGCTGCGGTAACCGTTGCCTTTCGGCTGCTCGATATAATCTTTGATCTCCATGATATGTATGTCATCCTGCGCCATCAGGCGGTCACGGATCAGATATACATCCTTGATATAGGAACAGACTACGCGCACTCCGGCGATATCGTAAATATTGTTGCACGCTGCGCTGAGTGTCAGATCAAGATTCTTTTTCTGAAGCTTTCCCAGAATGCTTTTCGCCGATTTCAGCCGTGTATCAATGTGATGGATCGGGCAGCGCAGTTTGCGGTATTTAAACTCATCCTCTATGATCTCAAGGCGCGCGGTCGTCGCGCACATCGCTGCGTTGTACATGCGCAGGATCGGATCAATCGTCTGGGAAAACTGCTCCTTCATATCCGCGATATGCTCCATGTCATCATCGACCATGCCGCGCACCAACATCAGACTGTTTTCCTGCGCTGCATCCGCTGTTTCTTCTGCATCTTCCACCTCCACAGAAGCCTCATACTGCTCCTGCTGTTTCTCATCCTGTACAAGTGTCTGTCTCTGTATCATAACAAAAAAACCCCGTTTCTAAATTGTTTTCTTCTTCATTGTCACGCCGTCTTTTCGCATAGCATCTGTTGAGCGTAACTGTCTCTCACTATAAATATTAGTATAACAGATACCGCCAGAAACGGCATAAAGTCTGTATGAAATATTTATAAACAATTTAAAAACAGGGTTCTATTTTCTATAATTCGATGCCGCAGCCTTTCATCAGCTCTCTTGCAGAATCTAAGGAATCTACGCCGTGAAGGTTTTTGATCGGCGCAAATTCTCTCTCACGCACTACCTCATATGGGATACAGTCATCCATCATGTGCACCATATCAAGCACCAGTGTCTCGAATTTGTATCCATTTGGCTGCTCCGGTTTCACAAATGTGCCGTCCACATCCATGTATGGGATCTTTTTCTCTACCACATGGATCGGCATTCTTGCGTCTGCGATCTGCTCTAATTTCTTTTCTGAGAACAGATAGTTTAAGATTACGCCAAAACCGTATTTTAAATCACCGTTTTCTTTGCGCGCCGTCGCCATCTCCTCTGTCATCTCGTAGTATTCTGCGATCGAAGGTTTGCCATCTTCCGTACAGAGTACACCGACACGTTCGTCCGGTGCAGCTTTTCGTACTACTTTTGCACCACTCTCGCATCCGTAAGCGATGGTTGCGCCGACAAACATCGGGTCTGCGATGCGCTGTAAGCAGTTATCTACGGCAAATACGTTGATCCATTCAATACCTCTTTCTTTGATATCAGAAAGAAGTCCTGCATTTACCATAGATGAAAACCAGCCGCCGTTGCCGTTCGGAGACATTGCCACCTCAGTCTGGGATTCCATATAGATCCGTCCCTCATAATCGCATGCCGGCACCATTTCCTGTACGAAAAATTTCACATAATCTTTCGGATAACCAAAGTAATCATGTTCCTCAAAAAAAGCTGTCGTATCTGCGTTGTTGATATTGCTTGTCATAATATAAAGCGGTACATATACTCCTGCCTCATCTGTCACGTCCATCAGATTGCGAAGCAGCTGCTCAAATAAATATAACTCTTTGGCCACTCCGATATTTAATGTTCCCTTTGGCCGGTCAAGTCCAAGGCGGGTTCCCTGTCCGCCCGCTAAAAGCACCGCACCGACTTTTCCCTCACGGATCGCCTTTAAACCGAGTTCTTTGAATTCAGCCCCTCTTGCCTCGATCTCGCTAACTTCCACTGCATCTAACGGAGCAAATACACCGCGCTCATTGACAGTTTCTTTTCTTTCAATGTGTTCTAACACTGAAAAATCAATCTCCTCTAATCGCTTTGTCAGTTTCTCATTCTGCTCTGTGGTATTTTTCTCCATCATCGCCTTGATGTATTTCTGATTATCATCTTCCCAAATTTTCATTCGCTTCTCCATTTCTTATCTTATAAAATAGCTGCATCACGGTTTTGTACTCATACCATCTTCAGATATGCATAACTTTTCACATACGCAACCCACTCTCTATATTATATAATAGACTTCTCATTCCCGCAACCAAACCTTAGTTGAAACCACGGAAACCCTTTCCGATAATCTCACTGCTGTTTGTGATTGCAATAAACGCGGATGGCTGGTTCATACGGATATAATTACGAAGTTCTACCGCCTGACTCCGCTTCATGACCGTTAAGATCACCGTCTTCTGATTGTGCTGGTAAGCACCTTCTGCCTGATAAACCGTAGCACTGCGGTTTAATTCTTTTGTGATAAATTCACAGATTGGCTCCGGATCGTTGCATATAATCGTAAAATACTTGCACAGGTTGATACTCTCGATCACATTATCGACTACCAGAGATTTTGCCAGAAGACCGCACATGGAACAAAGACCTGTCTGCGCATCAAATACAAGACAGGATGCAACGACGATTCCAAGATCCACTAAAAATAATGCTGCTCCAATGTTCAGCTTCGTATATTTCTTTAAGATCATTGCCACGATATCCGTTCCGCCGCCGGACGCTCCGATATTAAACAGAATTGCCGCGGAAAATGCCGGCAGTACGATCGCATAGATAAGCTCTAATACCGGCTGTCCGGTCAGAGGCGCATCCATCGGAAACACCCGCTCCGCAAAGCTTAACCCAACCGATGTCAGTACACTGACGTAAACAGTTTTGACTCCAAATCCTCTTCCAAGGAATATAAATCCAAGTACCAGCAACAGCATATTGATGATAAAGGTAAGATTTCCCGGAGATGTCGGAAGTACGGCACCCAGCACGACTGCCAGACCGGTTACTCCGCCAAACGAAAAATTATTTGGAAATTTAAATACATACACTCCCACAACAAGAATCAGTGTTGCAACAGTCAGCACCACATACTCTTCCACGGTACGTTTGATCTTTCCAAGATTCTTCTGCATTTCTTTTGTCCTCACTCTTTGTATATTTCGCAGAAGAAGTATACTACATCTCTTACTGATAATAAAGTACCTTTGTGCAAATCGGAACTGCATTTTTTTCGGACATCAGAGATCAGATATCTGCATCTCCTTTTGCATGCTCTTTCCGCTTTTTGCATATATCAGAAATTACCTGAATGAGTTTTTCTGCATCCAATGGTTTGGAAATGTGCGCATCCATGCCGGCTGCCAGACTCCGCTCCTCATCATCTGCAAATGCATTTGCTGTCATCGCGATGATCGGAACGGTTTTTGCATCTTCTCTCTCCAGTTTCCGGATGCACTGCGCTGCCTCCAGACCGCCCATAACAGGCATCATCAGATCCATCAGAATCACATCATATCCACCCGGTTCTGATGCTGCAAACAGATCAACAGCTTCTTTGCCATTCCATGCCTCCTGTACCTGTGCCCCCTCATTTTCCAGCACAAACCGGGCGATTTCCATATTTATCTCATAATCTTCCACCAACAGTATTTTATCATTTTCAATTCCCTTTACTGCATCGGTACTTTGTGTCTGCTCCGTCTGCATTTCGATGCTGTCATCCGGCAGAAACGGGATCACAAGTGTAAACCGGGTGCCTTTTCCAGGCTCACTCACGAAGTGGATCGTTCCTTCCATCTGTTCTACCAGTTTCTTTACGATTGCAAGTCCAAGTCCGGTTCCGGTATAGGAAGTGCGTGCTGAACTGTTTTCCTGCACAAACGGTTCAAATGCATGTTCCTGAAATTCCGGGCTCATCCCGATCCCATTATCGGTACACACAAACTCAAACACGGCTTTTTCATTTTTCGGCGGCAGCTCCCGGCACTCCAAAATCACTTTTCCATTTGGTTTATTGTATTTTACCGCATTTGAAGTAATATTTTGTAAGATCTGCCGGACATGAAGAGAGCTTCCAAGCAAATTTTCATGGTTGATCTCTCCTTTTTTTACCGTCAGCGTGATTCCCTGTTCAGTTGCCGCCATCCCGACTACTGTCTCCACTTCTTTTAATATTTCAGAAATGGAAAATGGCTTTTCCTCCAGCTTAATCTGCCCGGATTCCAGTTTATTCATATCCAGAACATCATTGACCAGCTCCATCAGAAAGGTGGATGAAAGCAGAATCTTATCCAGACACTCCTCCTGTTTTTTGGGATTTCCGATATAATACCGACAGATATCCACCATTCCGCGTATCCCATTGATCGGTGTGCGGATATCGTGGCTCATCCGCCGTAAGAAATCCGTTTTCGCAATGTTTGCCTGCTCTGCCTGTTCCACCGATTTTTCCAGTTTTTTCTGATAGTCCATCTCACGCATTTTTTCGTCGGTAATATTTCTGCTCAGAAAAAGCGCCGCCTCAACATTGCCATGTGCGTCATGATGCTGCGGCACCAGCATGATGCTGAACCATTCTCCCTTTCCGATTTCGGTCTGGCAATTGATATAATCTTTTCCCTGCAGCCGCTCTGCAAGTGTATCAGGGTTTACAAAGTCCCAAAATTTCTGCCGTTCTGACTGCGCAACTGTATTTTTACAGAAAAATTTCATCATGTTAGCAGTGTTTGTCTCATTGCCGGTCATTTTTCGAATCTGGTCAGATGCTTTGATCATTTCCCATGTATTCTTTTTGAGATCTAACAGCATACAGATAGAAAATACACTGCTGACAGATTGGATGATATGATACTGTTTTTCCATTTGGCGCATATTCGATTCCGCCACATACCCCCGTACCAGCATAAATGTCATCCAGCACAATATGTATACACCCATGGTACCGATCACAACCTTTGTACGCAGTGCATATATCGCAGTTTCGGGGAAAAATGCATAAAGTGTATAATCTTTCATCTGCTTGATCTCCCCATACCAGCTGCCTCCCGTACTTTCCAGATGGATCATCCTGTGCTCATCCCCTGTATATATGTCCGGTGTAAAAATATCACGATACTCCCCCGGCTTCACAGAAAGCAGTTTCTCCGAATTGGAACTAAGCACTTGTTTGTCGTCTGTCACCGCAACGATACCATTCATATCAAATGTAAATCCGGTAAACAGCGAGTAGATGGAAATATCACCGTTGTCTTCCATGTTTTTTTCTATATAAGCGGCGACAAGCCCTTTGCCGTCTGTCCTGGATACCACCGCAAAATCATAGTTTTTCCCCTCTTTATCAAGCCGTGTGATATATGTTTTCCGCGGCTGCTCCAACATATTTTTTACTGCCGGTTCACTCATCTGTTCCTGCCAGAATGTATCCATCTTTCCAACATCTTCTGCCTGATACACACAATTCAGATTTTCGTCTATAAGCAGAACACCATCTAATCTCTGATCTTTCATATAGCGTTCGACCAGTTCTTCCTGATCTGCATCTTTCTCTTCCAACCGCTGATCCAGCTCCAATGTCTTATCTGCCAGACGATAAAGACTCTTTACTTTATCATTATTTTTGTAGTCATCATATTTTTTGACACGGTCCTGCATAAAATCGAGTGTTTCATCTGCAATTTTCTCAATTTTCATCCGGTCATACCCGGTAAATACCACAAAACATACTATCCCTAAAAGCACTCCCATCAAAAATGGCAGCCATATATATCTGCGGGCGATGATCTTTGTTATCTTTTCATTATTCAGCATTTGTGACCCCCAGTGCTTTTTCGGCATCCAATCCGTATTTTTCTACCATGTCCCGGAGTGTTCCATCATCCTGCATCTCTTTTAAAATCTGTGTCATTTTTTTTGCCAGATCCTGATGAGTGTCATTTTTGAAAGCAACTCCCAGTTCTGAAATATACAGACTTTCATCCAGTATGGCATACATATCCGGTGCATTCCCAACAAATCTCTCAAGCGCACTTTCATGTCCTGTGATCGCATCCACATACCCTTTCCTGAGGCTTGCATAGATCTCGTCCATGCCGGACAGACTATACACCATATCCACCTCCGGGACTCTCGGATCACTTCTCTCTAACAGAACCTCCTCCGGTTTTGTTGTCGCCTGTACTGCAACCCTTTTCCCTGCAAGATCGGATATGTTTCTGATTTTGCTGTCCGTCCGCACTGCAATCACCTGTCTGCTGTAAAGGTATGGGCCAGCCCACTGATACTCATCCTCCCTGCCATTCATGGTAAAGCTTCCCCACAGACAGTCCACCTTCCCATTGTCCAGATATTCATCCTTTTTATCCCATACGATATATTGAAATACCGGTGTGTATCCTAACTGTTCACACACCGCCTCCGCCAGTTCCACATCAATACCTACCGGCTTTCCATCGTCATCCAGATAATTATATGGCTCATAATTATCACTTCCGATGATAAGTTCTGGCAGCTCTTCTCCCACCTCCTCAGGATCCGTTTTCATAATGCATGCTGCCCCCAGTGCCATAAAACATATCCCTATTGCCGCAATGTACTTTTTCAAATTAATCTCCATTCTTGCGCTGTCTTTTGCGCATCTCAAGTTTGTGCGTAAGCACAAATCTTGCGTGTGAAAAATCTTA
>OOCW01001051.1_pt1 | contig 21804 bp, 23 predicted proteins | sample 1671201 | NCBI WGS metagenome assembly OOCW01 (sample SAMN06348132, study PRJEB24527) | human gut metagenome | biome: human gut; feature: ankylosing spondylitis patient; material: feces | host: Homo sapiens | place: China | collected 2015-10
GATGATTTTGGAGGAGTAAAATCAAATTCAGAAAAACTTATATGGAAAAACTTAAGTATTTTTGCTTAATGATAATATTTTTTCTAATCAAAATTATTAGTTAATATACAATTTTAATATATTGCGATTTAAAAGGATGTCAACATTTGACATCCTTTATGTTATACCTATTTCCTCATTATTTTAACGCTTCTGCTAATTTCAAAAGTTATCTTCTACTCTTTATACTTCTTTTTTTATTAATTCAAATATAGTCTTACCTTCTTCAATACAACGTCTAGCAATTCTTTCCCTAGTTGTAAAGAAACTATATATAAAAGAAATAAATTTATAGTATAAAAATATAATTATTAATTCAATGCCTAAATCTACTAGATACTCCAATTTAAACTCATTAAATATATTAACTACTGTTTCAGTTAACATAGCAATTAAAAAAGCTACAAAAATAAAAATATATACACCTTTAGTAATTAAACTATATACTTTTGAACCTTCTTTTTTAAATTTATTAATAAACTCATCTTCACTTATAGGTTCTTTTCCTTTTTTAATTCTTTTATCATTTCTATTATAAAAATCTTTAACTATATTTTCTACTACCTGATCTTCTACTATATTAGTAAGTTCTATCTTTTCAACCTTTTGCTCTTTCTTAAATAATCTCTCTTTATTCACTATCTTTTTACCATACTTATAAAGATAAAACACCAGTAAATATGACATAGATATCGCTACTAACATCCAGTTTTTTATTTCAAATTTAATTAAATCACCTATAAAAACCGATACAACTACTGTAAACAATAAACATCCTAATAAAACAAGGATTATAACTCCAACACCTATTTTTTTAACTTTAAATATCTTTTTTCTAACAACTCTACTAACTATCTCTGTTAATATATATCCAATAGTAAAAGAGCATATAGCTACTAGAATAGTATCATCGGTGCTTGTCCAGATATTTTGTTTTCCAATATTAATTAATATAGATATTACAGCAAAAAATAGTACTATCCACATTAATCTCTTTAAAGAATTAAATAGATCTAAAAATGGTGGTTTAGCTAAAGATTTGCTAAATAACTGATTACAGAAACTCTCTATATCATCGCCAACTACTTTACTAGGACTAACCCCCTCCTGCTGTGCTTCTAATAACATATCTAAAACCTGCATCATAATTTCTTCACGTTTTTCTTCTATAGGTGAATTTTCCCCCACCATTGAAAATACCTCTATTTTATTAAAAGTATCTTTAAATTCATCCTATAACTTATCGGTATAAAGTGTATAAGTATTTTTTATCTTCATAATAATAACCCCTTCTATTCATCAAATATTATCCTTTGAGCAGACTCTGTTAGATGTCTATAACTTTTTTTAAACTCCTTAAACCAAACTTCCCCTTCTTCTGATATTGAATAATACTTCCTTGTAGGGCCTAAAGGAGATTTAGCTTTTCTACATACAACATACCCCTTCTTTTCTAAACGAATAAGCACAGAATATAACGTACCTTCCATTAAATTTGAAAATCCTTCTTTTTCTAAGCAAGATAAAATCTCATATCCATAAGTTTCACCTTTTTTAATTATGCTTAATACACACCCTTCTAAGACTCCCTTAAGTAATTGTGCTTCATCCATCTATATCCCTCCTAACTACTTAGTTATACTAAGTAGTAATTTAATTATACTATACCACCTAATATTTTCAAGTAATTTTTGTATTTTATTCTATTTTTATACATATTTATTTGTTAATGGATAAAAAACACTTACAAACTATGTTGTAAGTATAAAATTAATTAAAAATAATTATTAAAAAAACGTAAATAAAGCTTAAGAATTTTAACTCTTAAGCTTTATTTTTAAGTTACATCATTTACAGAAACCCCTTTACCTTTAAATACTATAACTAACTTTTTAATATTAGTTATACCTCTGCTTAAAAGTTCTGTCTCATATTTTTTATCTTCTATTTGCTTTTTACCTTCTTCTATTAATTGATCTATTGATTTTTTATTAGTTCTTCTGGCTTTTTTAAATTCTATAATAATTCCTAGTTTACTTATATCCTTTGGAATTACCATTACATCATATCTTCCATATCCTGATTCTCGATTAGATAAAACATAGTGTGTATTACTTAATGATACTAGCATACCTAAAACAAAGCTATGATATACTCTCTCTGGCTCTTCTCCTGAAACATCAAAATAACTTAATGACCTTTCTACATATTCTATAAATATTTCTTCAAATACTTCATAATCAAAATTAACTAAAGCCTTTAACATCTCACTATACTCTGCTGCAACATAGCTTTCACTAGCCCAATCTTCAACCATCTTTTCATACATAAATCTAACTTCTATATTAGGAATAGCTAAACTATAATAGATTCTATTATTTTCTCTTCGCTTACCAACTACCTTTAAGTAGCCTGATAATAATAAAAAGCTCCAAATATTATTTTCATTAGCCTCTACATCTGCCATAATAATATTTTCATCAATAGTAGTTTCTATAGTATTGCCTCTAAGTAATTCCTCAAAAGACTTCTTTAAGCCTTCGCTACCTTTAGCTAATATTGTTTTTATTATTTTATTTTCTGAAGTGTTTACCCAATATGGCATAAATTCATTACTCTTATTATCTAAATAACATAGTGTTGACCATGGATTATATATCACTGTATCTCCAAAAATATATCCATTATACCATCTTTTAAACTCATCTCTTTCTTCTATTACATTAAAATAATTTAATATCTTTTCAATTTCTTCCTCAGTAAAACCAAATTTATCACTATATTGTTCATTTAATATAGTACATACTTTTAAATTATTAAGCCCTGAAAAAATACTCTCTCTTGCTACTCTAAGTATTCCTGTTAATACTGCTTTTTCTAAATATATATTATCCTTTAGTGTATTTGAAAGAAAGTTTCTCATAAAAGCTATAGTTTCATCATAGATACCAGAAAAATAGCTATGTTGAATAGGAGTATCATACTCATCTATTAAAACTATAGCCTTTTCACCATAATATTCATATAAATACTTACATAAATTTTTTAAAGCCATTTCTAATTCTGCTTTTGTACCTCTTCTATTAATTATTTTATCAAAGTAATCTTTATCCACTTCAAAGATTAAAGCTTTATATAAGTAATAATGTTTTTTATATATTTCTGATACAAAAAAACTTAGTTTAGTTTGAAAATCTTGAAAGTTGTCATGTTTTTCATCTTTAAATGTTAAATATATTGTAGGATATAGCCCTTGCTTTTTCATTATATCTTCTTCTTTTTCTATAAGAAGGTTATTAAAAAGATATCTTCTATCTTCATCACATCTCTCAACAAAATATCTTATCATAGATAAATTTAAAGTCTTTCCAAAACGTCTTGGCCTTGGAATTAATACTATTTGAGCTGAGTCATCTAAAACTTCTTTTATTAATAAACTCTTATCAACAAAATACCTATTATCATCAATTAATGTTTTAAAATCACTATTACCTAAAGCTATTTTCTTCATCCTTCCACCTTCTTTCTTTGCAGCATGTCTATTCTCATTATTCTAGTTATTAGTATATCATATTTTCTACCCTCTAAACATGTTTGCTTATAAAGCCAGATAAATTAAAAGCCCAAGAGCCTTATGATATGCTCCCTTTATAGTAGACAGTTAAAATAATAAAAACTGATACTATAGAGGGAGCATATCACTTAACTCTTGAGCTTTTATATAACTACTTCAATTTTAATATCTTATCTAAATTAAATAGCTTTATAGAATTCTTATACATAATATTATCGTAGTCTTCTTTACTTATCATATCCTTTAAATTATTAAAATATTGTTGATATAACGATGGTTCCCCTTTAGGATTATGATGATAAGTATCAACTCCATCTATAGGATTATCGCTACCAAATAATATTTTTTCACTACCAAAAGTTTTTATTGCTTTTATAACACTTTCTATTGGTACCCATGCTGTATCACCATATAAATTAGGTAATTTAGCTATATAATTTATAGCATTTTCATTATCAGTTCCAAGCTCCATATGTCCCATTATAAAGTTAACCTTAGGATACTTTAAAGCCATATTATAAACTCTTTCTGGACTTGCTTCATCACATCCACCAGTATGTATAAGTACTGGAAGTTGAAGCTCTTCTGCTAAATCTAAATACTCATATAAATTATTTGAATCAAATGCTAAATGTGAATGATATGGATGCATCTTTATTCCGTATATAATATCTAAATTATCTACTATATATTGCTTAAACTCACCATTTAATCTTTCACTTTCTGGTTTAATCCAAGGCATTACCCCTATTTTATCTGGATATTTTCTTGCAAAGTCTATACTTCTTTTTAATGATTCCATCTGAGTATGTTGCATTTCTTTTGGAACCTCTTTAAAATTGTGATCATATCTTACAGATTCAGTATTTGAAACTATACTATAATCTATATTATATCTCTCCATAGATTCTAACACCATATCCTCTGTCATATCCCATCCTAACGCATAACCTATATGCACATGCATATCTATTCTCATTTTAACTCTCCCCTATCTATTACCTTATTAGTAAATGAATTCTTAATTCTCATTTACTAAGTCTATAACTTGTCCTGATTTTATAGCTTTTATATTACTACCTAAGATATTATTTAACAAATCAAATGCCTTTACTCCAGTACAATGACATGTATAGATTTTAATATTTTTCTCAAGTAACTTATTCCCTAACTCATTAATAAGACTTAACTTTTCAGTTTTCTTATTTATTGGATTATATAAATGCAACCCACCTATTATAAATTCTATTTTTAATCCAACTCTTTTTTCTATGTCTTGTAAAATATTAATTATTCCAGTATGAGAACAACCTGAAATTAGAATATTTTTACCATTATCATTTAATATTAGATGTTGTTCATGCTTAAAATTATCCAAAATAAATTTGTCATTATCTTTAATAAACAGATTGCTATTACCTTTTGGAAGTAATACATCTCCTGTAATATTTGATATTAATGTCATTTCTTCATCTATATGATACATTTCATCAGTTAATACTATTCTTTTGTTTTCTTTTAATTCTTGATTTAAACCTACATAAAATTTTGCATACTTTAAAAATAAAGCATAATAATTATCAAAAGCATATTTACTAATATAAATTTTTACCTTATCATTCTGCTTTAAAAATGCTTCTAAACCACCACCATGGTCTTTATGACCATGGGATATAATTACAGTATCAACATCTTTAATATTAATATTTAACTTCTTTGCATTTTTTATAAATGTATCATCTGGACCTAAATCAAATAAAATATTATGTTTTTCTGTTTTTAAATGAATACATAAACCAGGTTTATTTATATATTCTTTTGATATTCTTGAGTTTTCAACTAATGTAGTTATTACCATTTAACTTCCCCTTGTAATTCCAAAGCCCAATTGTATTTTATTGCATAAAATACATATTTATTATATCATATTATTGTAAACTATTTATATGTAGAGGAAAAGGAATTTTATAATTTTAAGCGACAAAATTTATAGACTTTAAAAGATCCTTTTAATAAAAAATAAACCTATAAATTTATATTCTATAAATTTACTTTTAAAAACTACCCCACAAATTGGAATTTGCATCATAGCGATGTCTTTATTTCAAAACCAAATTCATGAAGTACAAAATCATCGTCAATCACTTCATCATAAATTCCATCAACCTTTTCAAAACCGGTTTTCTTATAAAGATTTATTGCAGGATAATTTTTATCTACAACAAAAAGTCTTAAATATTCAGCACCCATTTCTCTTGAAAGTTCAATTGCTTTATTAAGCACAATACAACCAATTCCTTTTCTTAAGTAATTAAATCGTTTTTTATTATGTTCAAGTTAAAAAATGATACCATCACCCCTTCACAAGACTCAATATAACTAAATTGCGAAGCAATTTAGAGGTAAGAGTTAAGAGCTAAGAGTGAAAAGTTAAGGTTGAAACTGCTATGGCAGTTTCTTAAAATATATATTTTTTAAAACTCCCTAAGGAGTTTTTTCCATCACTCTTCAACCTTCACTCTTACTTATTCACTAAAAAGTGCTTCGCACTTTTAAAAATATGTGCTATATTGCTATTTACCAATTCTCTATTTTTCTTTATTATTTACATGGTTATAATGTAAATGCACCATTACTTACGATACGTTATTTTTAATTATAAAAATAGCCTTAGCCATTGAAATAACTTAGCTAAGACTACTTTTTGCATTTATTTATGATACGGTTCTCCGTAATTACTCTAAATAATTTTTTACCATTTTATTCTTATGTATATAATATATCCATTTATGGTATAATTCTAAAGTAATATTTAGAAAATCCGTAGTAGGATGGCTACGGTGGTTGTACGTTTTCCTACCTTAGGTTATTTGATGATTTTCATCTTAACTTAAGGGGGTGGTATTGAATATGTTACTTGCTTTATCATTTATAATAATTTTTTTATTAATCATTATAAATAAGGCTTTAGGCTCAAAATCTAAACTTCTAGAGTTTGAACTTAACATAAGTATTAAGTGTTTTAAATTATCTTTTAAAACAAATGAAAACAGCACTCCATCCAACCAAGACTAAGTGCTATTTCTAGAAAACTAATATTTTTAAATTCAATAGCCCTAAAACTTAAAACGTTCTAAGGATTGCTTAGTGTTACCAACACTAAGCTTTTCTTATTTATATTATATCAAATTTTTATAAAAAATAAACATAAATAATTTTTGTATATACTTTAATCATATATTATTAATATTTATATTTTTCATAAATTATCCCTTCTCTAAGTCCTATAGCACTTATAATATACTTTTCTGAATCAAAATACTTAAGTATTACTAAAATAGCTCCAAGAGGTGCTGCAAATATTTCAGCTCTCTTTTTTGATAACCCCTTAAAATTACTTCTTTCTTTTATAGGTAATTTTAAAAACTCAGCATATATTTTAGAAATCTCATCTCTTGTCATACTATAATTATGAAGTAATTCTTTAGGGTAATCTTCATTACCTTTAGATACTCTACCTATATGTTTTGCAATACCACCAATTCCAATTACATTTAAGTTATTATTTTTCTTCAACCATGATATTTCTTGCAATCTATCATAAATAAATTTATTAAGCTCAATCTCCATTTCCTTACTTTCAAGATTATTAAACATTTTAGTAAGAGGAATACTTCCTAGTGGTAAGCTTATTGTTTCTTTAAATTCCCCATTTTCCATAAGTGTGATTTCCATACTAGATCCACCTAAATCCAATAAAACAGCATTTTTCTCTAACATTGAATTTTTAATTGCTAAATATCCATACTTAGCCTCTTCCAGTCCAGATAAAATATTTACCTCTAATCCTAAATCCAATTTAATTTTATTGCATACATCATACTTATTTATAGATCTTCTAATAGCTTCTGTTGCAACAACATATATTTCTAAGACTTCATATCTTTTGCATATATCCTTAAATACTTTTAATACTTTAAGAAGTATATTTAATCCACTTTCACTTAAATAATCATCTTCTCTTAAATAACTACCTAATCTAATTGTCCTCTTTGCTTCATTTATTACTTTAAATGTTGAATCTCCCTTTATTCTATAAATTATTAATCTTACTGAATTAGATCCAATATCTATTATTGCTCTTCTCTCCACCTTACTCACCCCTTAATTAACATTTTAAACCTTTCCTCATCTGATATAAATTTTTTTTACTTTTATTAAATTTTATAATATTATATTTAATTTTATTTCTTATAAACAAAATTAAATATAAGTATATTAAAAATGATAGTTAAACGTTTCCTTATTATCTTTTTTAATAATAATTTAACTTTTTTTGTTAAATTATTATTTTTGTTTTTACTTTATTGACGTTTTATTATTACTTATCTATAATTACTAATATATTGTAATTTATAAATATTTTGTAAATTATATTTAATTTTTAAAAGGGGGCTTTTATAATGAACGGATTAACTATAGTAGGACTAGCAATATTAGTTTTAGCTATTGCTTATGTTACCTATGGAAGATATCTTGCTAAGACTTGGGGAATTGATCCAAATGCAAAAACACCTGCTTATACAAAGGAAGATGGCGAAGACTTTATTCCTACTCCAAAAGCTGTAGTATTTTCACATCAATTTTCATCAATTGCAGGGGCTGGACCTGTAACAGGACCAATTATAGCTGCAATGTTTGGTTGGGTACCAGTTTTATTATGGTTACTAATTGGCGGAATATTCTTTGGAGCAGTACATGATTTTGCTGCTTTATACGCATCTGTTAAAAATGAAGGTAAATCAATTGGAGGCTTAATTGAGCAATATATCGGAAAAACAGGAAGAAAATTTTTCTTTTTATTTGCTTGGATATTTACTTTACTAGTAATCGCAGCCTTTTCTGATATAGTTGCTAGCACATTTAATGGAATAGCAGAAGATGGGTCTTTACTTACACCAAATGCATCAGCTGCATCAATTTCAATGCTGTTTATAATAGTTGCAATGATTTTTGGAGTTTTTATTAAATATAAAAACCCAAGTCAAAGTTTACAATTTATAATCGGAGTTGTTCTTTTAGTAGCTATGCTAGCTGTAGGAATAGCATTTCCTCTATATTTTGATAAAACAACTTGGTTAATAGTAACTTTTGCTTATCTTTTCTTAGCATCAATTACTCCAATGTGGCTATTAATGCAACCAAGAGATTACTTAAGTACATTTTTGTTACTTGCAATGATTATTGGTGCTGTTTTAGGTGTTGTAGTAGCTAAACCTGAAATGAACCTACCTGCATTTGTAGGATTTGAAGTAGATGGAAAGTTCTTATTTCCAACATTATTTATAACAATTGCTTGTGGTGCCGTTTCTGGATTCCATAGTTTAGTTTCATCTGAAACTTCATCTAAACAAGTAAAAAATGAAAAAGATATGCTAAGTATAGGCTATGGTGCTATGCTTATTGAATCTTTATTAGGTGTAATTGCTCTTGTTGTAGTAGGTGCTGCTGCTGTTGGAGGAAAGATGCCTGAGGGAACTCCTTTTGCTATATTTTCAAGCAATGTTGCTGGTTTCTTAGGTCTTTTAGGAATTCCAGAACATATTGCTAATTGTATAATGACAATGTGTGTATCAGCATTAGCACTAACCTCTTTAGACTCTGTTGCACGTATTGGCCGTATGTCTCTTCAAGAATTATTTAAAGATGATTCTAAAGAAGCTACTGGAATTTCTAAATTAATGACAAATAAATATTTTGCAACAATTCTTACTTTAGCAATAGGACTTATCCTTTCACTTGGTGGATACAATAACGTTTGGCCATTATTCGGAGCAGCTAATCAATTATTATCTGCATTAGTATTAATTACTCTTGCTGTATTCTTAAAAAGTACTAAAAGAAAAGGCTTTATGTTATGGGCTCCTATGATTGTAATGTTATCTGTAACATTTACAGCATTAGTACAAGCTATTTTAGGTATTATTAAAAAAATAACTGTAGGTCAATTTGTATTTCTTACTGATGGATTACAATTAATATTTGCAATTCTACTAATATGTTTAGGATTTATGGTTGCAGTTTCTTGCTTTAAAAAATTATTTAAAAAAGATTCTAAAAATAATGTAGTTACAACTAATTAAAATAATTAAAAAGCGTGGAATCATTTATTTGATTCCACGCTTTTTACTATATTTATCTAATAGTATTTCTATTAATGATATATTAAACTGTTATACCAAAATGTTGTTAACAACATTTTGGTATAACATAATGCTAAGCTATTAAATAAATATAACCATCACTTATCTTATTTAACTATCTACTTCATTATTTATATAAAGGTTTATTTTTATCAAATCATTTTAACTTATAAATTTAAACATCAAAAATAAGCCATCATCAAAACTAACAATGGCCAACCTTATAATATATTTTTTATTATTCATTCTATAGAAATAATGCTGTCTTTCTATATTTTATATAGGTATAACTTTTGCTTTTATATTATTCCATGATAAATATGTGTTAATTTCTGCTTTTATATTAACTTTAAAATCAAATTTTTCTATTATAGATATATTCTTATCATACTCTATATTATTTCTATATTCAAAAGCTCTCCAATTCAAATAATTATCCAAATACTTACTTGCCACCCCATTAAATCTACCAAGCCATTTCTTAACTTTATTTGAATATAATATATCTATACTTGAAATTTCATTAATACTTACTTTTATTTTATTAATTTCATTAAAAGCTTTAGCAAAAGTTTTTAATCTGCCATCTATAAATCCAACAACATATGCTTTCCTATCAATTCTTGGAATAATATTGTCTCTTATATCAAAAAATCCAATAAAATTCCTAGCCGCAAATATTGGAAGAATATCTATAGAATCATTAATAGCATTAACTACTATAATATTATCCCTTTTTTCTCCATGATATTTTCTTGCACCTTTAAAATTTTCAGGTAAAACTAATTTTGTTAATTCAACATATGATCCTATTTTTTCAATATAATTTTTCTTACATAAATCATGTAAAAATCTATGTCTCCAAAAAAATGCTGTTACTAAAGTAATACCTATCTTTAGAGCACATTCTCTTAAAGATAATCCTTGAATAAAAACTTCAAAATATTTTTCCCACATCTTTTTAAATTTTTTAGAATATCTAAATGGATTATTTTTGTTATTGTTAAAAGTTTTTCCACACTCTTTATTTTTACATTTATATCTTTGAATACCATTATAAAAACCAAATTTAATAACATGACCTCCTTCACAATAAGGACATATATTTTCATGATTTTTTTCAAAAGTATCAATAGTATTTCTTATTTCTTTTATATCTTTATTATTAGATTTATTATTCATTAAAGTTTTATAGACATTGATCATAATTACATCACCAATTGTAATTATTGACCTGTATCTATAGTAATAAACAAAATCTACTTCTAATTTTTATTTTTTGTCGATTTACCAATCTAGCTTTTGTTCTATAATTTTATAAAAAATACTATTACCCAAAAGATTATTGAGTAATAGTATTTTTTATAACGTATAATCTGTAATATACAACATAATCAATTAATTTCTACTTATGCTGATTCACTAAACTTATCCATAATTAAAATCTTACTTCTATTAGCTTTTATCATAAGAATAACTGCTACTACTAAAGCAACAACCTCAGCTATTGGAAAAGCAAGCCATATTATATTTATTCCATTTGAAAATTTAGAGAATAACCAAGCAAGAGGTAATACAACAACACATAATCTTAAAAGTGAAACAACTAATGAACTTATTCCACATCCTAATGCTTGGAAAACACCTTGAATTGCAATGCTACATCCTGCAAATAAAAATCCTACTGAAATAATACGTATTGATAAAATACAAAGTCTTGCTGTTTCATCTGATAAATCAAATAAATTAACTAAAGGCACTGCAAAAATTTGAAGTCCTATAGTTCCAACAATCATTATAATACTAGTATATAAAATACCATATTTAATTCCCTCTTTTACTCTCTTATGGTCTTCCATTCCATAGTTAAAAGCTACAATTGGAGTAATTGCATCCCTTAAACCTAATGCTGCAAATAAGATAAATTGTTGTATCTTATAAAATATTCCGTATGCTGTTACTGCTGCCATAGATACTGCTCCAAATATAATATTTACTCCATATGTCATAAATGACATTAAAGCTTGCATTATAATAGCAGGAAGACCTACAACATATATTTCTTTAACTATTTTTTTATCTAACTTTAAATAAGCTATCCCATTTGATATTTCTTTATTCTTTATATTCCAAATATAAAAAAGCATATATAAATAATAATACCTAGTGATATACCATTTCCAGCAACTCTTGCTACTTTCTTAGGATCATTCTGTCCAAGTGTTTTTGAAAGTAATGCATTAACACCTACCCCTGTTCCTATTCCAAATGCTACAATAAGCATCTGTATTGGAAATGCTAGTGTAAGAGCATTTACAGCATACTCCCCTGCATGAACTATTCCTCCTGAGTCTGGTATTCTAGCTACAAATATACTATCAACTATATTATAGCAAGCTTGTAATACCATTGATAAAACTATTGGTATCCCCATACTAAGCATAACTTTTTGAACTGCTATTGTTCCCATTTTGTTCATTTTAATTTCTTTTTCCAAGTTTTCTCCTTTCATATAAGATAGCTTTTGCGGAAAACTATCACAACCCTATTAGTAATACTTTTTTCATTTTTAACGAAAAAAAGAAAGCGCAAATCCATCTGGATTTACGCTTTCTTACTACTCGACTAAATTTATTTTATACCATTTTCTAAAATTTGTCAAATACCCTTTTAAGTAATTAGTGGCGCAATTATGTTTACTGATATAATTGTTATTATTTTAATCCTTTAGAAACTGTATATTCTAACATTAATACAACTAATGCTAGAATCGATAATATAGGGTTAGGGAATCCTCCTAATTGTTGGAATGTAAAAAAGTCTGCTAAGAAAAATATCCATATTATAGCTGTAATAATGTGCAATATGACTCTTGGCCACTTTTTACTCATTAAATTCATAAAAGTACCCTTTGCCTTTATGTTATCCTCTTCTTTAATAACTTTTTTATTTTTTATACTACTAGCCTTTTTATTTACTGTTTTATTCTTACGTTTCTTACTTTTCGCCATTATAATGCCTCATTTCTCAGTTCATACTTTAATGAGTTAATTATATAATTTTTATAGGTATTTTAAAAGCCAAAAATATTCTCACTTATTAATACTGCCGAACCAACATAGATATATTAGAATGCTTTTATTCCATACTTTTTAAATATTCTACAAACTGTCGAGCAGTTCTACCTGAACGTCCTCCCCTTGACATAGCATGTTGTTCTGCTAACATATCAACATTTTCAATATCTTTAACTTTATACTCCTTAAGCAATCCATGTATAATCTCTAGATATTCCTTTTTATTTGGCTTTGAAAAACAAATAGACAATCCGAAACGATCTGATAATGAAATTTGCTCTTGGATTGTTTCATTTATATGAATATCGTCGCCTTCACGTTCTGAAAATGACTCTTGAACTAAATGACGTCTATTACTTGTTGCATAAATAACAACATTTGATGTTTTAGCTGTTACAGAACCTTCTAAAATTGCTTTTAATGCACCTATTTCCTCATTATTCTTTGCAAATGATAAATCATCAATAAATAAAATAAATTTTAATGGATTATTTGCAAGCTCTTCAATAAGTTTTGGAATTTCAAGTAAGTCACCTTTTCTAACTTCAATCATTCTTAAACCTTCATTAGCATATTCATTTACAATTGCCTTTACTGTAGATGATTTTCCAGTTCCAGCATCACCATATAAAAGAACATTAGCTGCTGGTTTTCCTTTTATAAATGCATATGTGTTATCTATAATCCTTTTTCTCTCTCCTTCATAACCAATATGACTTGATAGCCTAATATTATCAGGATATTTTACTGGAACAACTTTTCCTTTATCATAAGTAAACATTATATTATTTGAATAAATGCCATAGCCAACTGTAAATAACTTTTCCATTCTTTCTTCATACATTTTATTAAAATCATATTCTGTATTTATTGACCATTCTGCCATAAATCCATTATATTCAATTTCACTTCTTATATACTTTGATGTTATTGTGGCAATCTCCTGCAAAGTCTGCAATTCATGTTTTACACATTGTGCAAGCATATTAGAAATTATTTCTTTGCTAGCCAATTTACGAACATATATATTTTCATCAAATATAATAAGCTTCCATATATAATCAGAAAAATTTTCACTTTTTTCGAATAGCTTACGTGTAAAATTACTGTATTCTTCAACTTTTTTAATATCACTTTTTTCCTTAGTATCTATCATATTAAGAAATGCCTTCATAACATCATCCTCTAATACATTATTAAATACTACAAATGATTTAGCCTTCATATTTATTTGCTCTAATTTTTTCATATAATAACCCCCAATTTTTTCTTCTAATAACAAACTCGATTTAAATGTCCGTTATCTATTAAGAATACATCACCTATAAATGCTGTTGTATCTTCCGTACATATGATAGCCCCATCATCGCATATTCCATATAGTGGATATTTTTTAAAAAGCATAAGTAACTCATCGGTTATATTGTCTTTATCAAAATGAGGTTCAACTGAAAATTCAACTAATCCGAGTGCTCTATATATTTCCAATTCATTATGTCCGCAAGTTAGTGTACACACAGCAGTTTTTGTCATATTTATAGAACCAGCACTCATTCCAATAACCACACCTTTTTGTTCTCTTATACATGGTATCAGTCCATAAGATTTTAAATACTTAAACTGTGTAGGTGTATCTCCACCTGATAACCATACAATATCCGCATTTCTAACCATATCTTGTGCAGTTTCCTTTGACATTCTGGCATCTATAACCTTCACACTTTCAAAAGTTATTCCACAATCAGAAAACATCTTTAAAAAGTAATTACAATACCAATCCGTCTTTTCATATATGGTTTCAAATTCAGAAGCAACAAAAACAAATTTCATATTTTCTTTTATATATGTTCTCAATAGACTGCTAAAATCATCTGGAAATCCATTAGAAAATGTACTTGTCAGTATTTTAACCACAATATACCCTCCTTTTAAATCTCATTAATAGCGGCATAATTTTTATCCCCAATATAATACAATTGCTCATCTAATCCATTGATTAATTTAATTGTAATACTTCACCCAAATATAATTCTCTCAACATACCTTTAACTAAATTGGCTGATATTTGCGATGCCTTATCACAGTTTTTTTCAAATTCACCAATACCACTGTGACTTGAAGTATCAGTAATTGTTCTTATTGCAATAAATGGTATTTTATTAACATAACAAACGTGGGCAACACTTGCAGTTTCCATATCTACACTTAAGGGTGCATATTTAATATTAATAAGCTCTCGTCCTTCATCTTCTATAAATTTTTCACCTGTTATCATTCTTCCAAATACAATATTATAATTAGCATTAAAATTACTAATAGCTTTTTTTGCTAAATTTAAAAGCCTTTTATCAGCTTTAAAGTAAATAGAATCAAGCCATGGATGAAATTCAGTCAAAATCCCCTCATCAACATCATAATAAGCTACTTCATTAGAAATTACTGTATCAAAAATTTTAAGACTATCATCCATTCCACCTGCTGTTCCAGAGTTAATTATAATATTACATCCATAAGTATCTATTAATATTTGTGTTGCAATAGCTGCATTAACTTTGCATACACCTGTAAATAAGGTAACAATATCTATTCCTTCAATTTTTCCTTCATAAAATCTCAGCATTGCTTTTTCTGTTATTATATATTCATCTAACATATTTATAAAAGGAACTACTTCACTATCACCTGCACATAAAATCCCTATCCTCATTTTCATATTTAACCCTCCTCTAACCTTACCATTGCTCACAAAATAACAATTGGATTTTCTTGTTGATATTCACACTGTTCCTCCTCTTCAAATTCTCATTTATCACTCTCTGTACCATAGAATTCTTAATCTACTCACTAAAGTTTAGCTATATTATAATCTTTTGATTTTCTCAATCTTAATACCCTTGAATAGTTACAATGGTTTTCTGCTACTACATCCATACTATGACTCTTAAAATAACTATACAGATCTTTATTGACAAATCTCTTAAAAGTCTTCGGTTCCAATAACTCTATAGGTAAAAATGCTATCTTTCGAAAAAAGTTATTGCTTCTTTCCCATTCTGTGACGATAATCTCACCATCATCCTTCAATACTCTCTTAGCTTCATAAAGTATCTGACCGGCTAAATCTTCATCTATTTCATGCAAAACCAATGAAAGAAGTATCTTATCAAAATACTTATCTTTAAACCCCATCTTCCTTGCATCCATACAATACAATCTTATATTCGATACACGTTCCTTTCTCATCTTAGCCATAGCAACTTCCAGCATATCTTCCGATAAATCTATACCAACTACCTTTGTTAAAGGCTTCGCTTTTGCAATCTTTAATGCATTGGTTGCTGTACCAGTACACAAATCTAATACCCTATTTGTATCGTCTACTTCTTCAAATACTACCTTTCTAGGACTATTCTCATAATCTCTAAAATAAATTACACCTATCAAATCATAAAAGCCTGATATAGCTTTATAAAACAACTTTGAATTCATTTTATACCTCCATCTGACGATACACACTAGCTAATTTTTTTCAATCATTAGTTAATAAATTAAGTGATAAATACTATTTGATAGTTCCAACATTAAGTGGACATTATAAAAATTCAACATATATATCAATGCAAAATGAAGAAGAAATATTAAATAATTACTTAAAGGATAATAATATTGATAAATTAAAAATAGTTATAGGATTTTCATTAGGAGGAAATATTGCATTTGATTACTTTTGCAATAATTCAGATAAAATAGAAAAGGTAATTATTGATAGTGCCCCTATATTTAAGTTTCCACTATTTGTGAAATTATATTTTTATAATAAGTTTAAAAAATGCCTATTAGATATTCAGAATAATCCAAATGATGTTGTTGTCATATTAAATAAATGCTTTCCTGGAATGGGAAAAGTGCAACAACAAATTGCACCAATAATAACTTTAAATAGTTTAAAAAATTTAATGGAAAGTTGTTATAATGTAGAAACTCCTAAATTAGATATTAGTATTCAAAAGAAAATAACATTTTTATATGGAGAAAGAGACCTTGCAAGATTATGTTTATTAAGAATAAAAAAATATAAAAATAGCAATTTAATAAAACTTGATTCCTTAAATCATTGTGAATATTTTATGGCTAAGCAAGATGATTATATAAATAAAATAATTACTCAAAATTTTGTTGAATAAAATCAATATAACTTTTTTTTTGAACTTTATCAGAATTATCCTTAAACCATTCATAAGATTCCTTTAGGCCCTCAAATAAATCCTTTTGTTCTAGTAATAAATGTGATTGCCTTGATACATCTAAACTATACTCATAGTTATAAAAACTAAAATAGCCTCTTTGATTACTATGGTTAGTTATATATACTTTTTCTAAAGGGGCTCCTACAACCTTATAGCATAATTCAACAAATGTATTAATATCTACTAACTTTTCATTTCCAACATTAAATATATGCTCCTTTGGATGGATCTCCAAGATTTTTTCAATAACTTTACACAAATCATCTACGTGAAAAAATTGTAATTTCATTTTACCATCATTAGGAATATAAAATTTTCTATTTTTCAAAGCACATTCAAATACAAATGGCTCTCTATATAGATTTTGCATTGGTCCATATAAATAAGGTGGTCTTAAAATATATGCGTTAGGAACTCTTGAAATTAAATATTCTTCTGCTTCAATTTTATCAGTTCCATATTTACCCCATATCTTATTCACCCCAATACTTTGATTTTCTGAAAATGGTTGTGTGTTTGTTTCTGGATAAACAGCTGATGAACTAATAAATATATAATCTTTAAACTCTCCAACAGCATCTAATAGGTTTTTAATGTCTTTTTGATTATATCCACATACATCTATTATTACATCAAAAGAATACTGTTTTAGAGAATCCCCTAAATTATTTCTATCTGAACAAATTAAATTAACATTATCTATTTGTTGTTTAGTACCCCTATTTAAAACATAAACATCATAATTATTTGATTGAAAGTATTTTGCTACATATTTACTAACAAATGTAGTTCCTCCGGTAACTAATATACGTTTCATAAAATCCCCCTAAAAAATATAAATCTGACGCTTTCTCCAATAATGCTGACGCATAACCTTTATTTCTATAACCTATATGTGTCACAACATTTTCAATAGCTGCAAATGGTCTAACATTATGCGTTAAACTTTCAATTATAGCCATTTGCACAGACGAAATGACTTTCCCATCTTCTTCTACAACTAACAAATGCATATTTTCATCTTTCTCAAACTTATCACTACCTTATACCTATAATTATACCCTACTTGTATTATATGGTAAATAATTCAAATAAAATTCCTCAACTGCATTAAACCTTACTGCTGAGGAACTCTATATTATATACACTATCTTATATATTAAAAATATAGTTATTTTAATTAGCTCTACAAATTGAAATTTACATACTCCTATTATTTTAAAAGTTCGTATGGTGATTTTTTATATTCAATATCTCCAATAGAAAATTTCTTTGGATTCACCCTATTACTTAACTGTCTTGTCTCAATAAACTCTTTTGATACAGATACAAAATATTGTTGATTTTCTTTTTCAATCAAATAATACTCATTACGATCTTTTAGCTGATACGCTAAATCAAAAATTCCAGGTTGAGTGATAAAGTCCAAAACATTCTCAATAGGAGTTAGCTTCTTTTTACGCATAAGTGGATAAATAAAATTTGCATCATTAAATTTATTTAATACCACTGCATCTTGCTTACATCTACAACGTCCACTCTTTTCAAAGTCATCCAAATTAATATACTCTTTGATTACTAGTTTATCTATATTACTATCATTATCTACTAAATAATCAATACTTGTATTAAGTAAAGTTGCTATTGCTTTTAGATTTCCTATATCGGGCATTCCTTTATCAGATTCCCATTTAGTAACCGCTTGTCTAGATACACATAATTTTTCTGCTAATTGTTCTTGAGACAATCCAATCTTTTTTCTTGCTTCTTTTAATTTTTCTCCTAACGTCATAATTATTACCTCCATATTCTGATTTTTACATAAACTCATTTTACTAATTTCATGGTAAACTATAAGATTCAAAAGTAAAAGAAACTGTTGTTTTCCTTAATGCAACGTATCGTAGCAGCTAATATTTAATTTTATCTTAATTAATATTTTATATTTGTTTATCTGGCTTATTTTATTTTTTAACTTTAAATTTAAGTGTAAAATAACTAAATAAACTTAATGATAATATATATAGGAACCATAATATATGAAAAATTCCCCATATCATAACCTACTAAAATATTTATTATACTTTGAAATGGTAACGTTGTGTAAATAGCAATAAAGCTCATTGTAGTAAATATAGTAACATCTGGTGTACTCCATCGTGAGATGAAAAGATCTAAATTTAAAAGTACAAATAAAAGTAGAAACATAATTATCCCTAAAAATATTAACACTGATTGATATTTTACTTTAAATAATCTTATTAGTATTAAAAATAATATTGTAAATACAATTAAAACCCAAAAATAATTTTTTAAATCACTTTTTATATAATCATATTCCACAACTAAGTTAGATACCGCCATACTAACAACAGTAGTAATAAAATATACTATTAGTATTTTATTACTATCTTTTAGATTAATTATTTTTTTCACATATTCCTCCATGAATAATTAAATATATATTTTAGTACGCAATTATTTAAAATTGTTCATTATATCTAATAGGCAAATTGTAATTTATCAAGTAGCTTTTAATACGTAAAGCATAATTATTTATCTAGCACCTTATAATGTTACATTTTGGATATAAAGGGATAATACATCCGCAAGATTCTCTATTTTTTCATAGTCTATCAATTCTGGAGTATCCTTTTCATTTAAAATGAATTCTGAAACACCCCTTTGACATATATGAATATTTGCATAATTATTTTCCTCAAATGAAAAATAATCACTTACCCCCATATTTTGTTCAAAAGCAAATTTAGCTTTTTCAGTAGGATAATCCTCAACGAAATCTATATTATTATTATTAAAAATCTCTTTAATACCAGAATATAATTTTTCTGACTCACTAACTCTACTTAAATTTTTCAAACCTAAAGGATTAGAATTATATGAATCCTTCATTCCAACACAGTCAATATTTATATTAAAAACATTTTGATATTGTAGTTTCTCAAGTTTTGTAACAAAATCTCTACTCCCTGAAAAAAGAGCCATTTCCCCATTAGTCATTAGAAAAATAACATCATAATTAAGAGATTGTTTTTTTGATGTATCTTCTAATAATTTAGCTATTTCAAGAACTGTAGCAACACCTGATGCATTGTCAACAGCTCCATTAAACCAAGCATCAAAGTGAGCTGTCAAAATAATAGCAGTACTATTATCTTTTCCACTAATCTTACCAACAACATTGCTAATATTTATATCATCACAAAAAAAATTATCTAAATATGATTTACCAAAAACAAATTCTAAATTTAATTGTTTATATAGCTCATTAATATATTCAGTTGTTTTTTGATTTCCTTCTTTATTGTATTCCCTATCTTTAACCTCTTCAGAACATAGGTATTCAACCACTTCGTCAACTGTAAATTTTTCCTCTATACTTTCTTCTTGAACAATATTATCACTTACAACTTTACTTTCATCTTGCTTTGAATTAGTATCATTGCAACTACACAATAAAAACATAATTATCACTATTAACAGAAAATTTTTTTTTATTTTAATCATCTCCCTCTATTAATTAAATATTACAAATAAATATATATGTTAAATTCTATGTTAAAATATCAGTTATTAATTTTACCTATATACTTTCTTAATAATATTATTGCTAAACCCCTATTTGTAGACCAGTTTAATAAGTAACTAACTCGCATTATTAAACAATTGTTCATTAATCTCTAAATTAATTTTATAACAAAAACAGTAAAAATATAACTTTTTTACCTTTTATGTATCTATTATTATTTTATACTTAAAATTACCTGTTAAAGAAACATTCTGCAACCCTTTATTTCATCTATATTTTAGTATTATTGTTATATTTTATTGATTTATGGTAATAATAGATATATAATATTAAATAATAATAATTATTCATAGAGGTGATTTTAATGGATATTAAAGAAACTATTTTAAATGTTATGAGAGAAGCAGGAAAACCTGTTAGCGCTGGAGAAGTCGAAAAATTATCTGGACTTGATCGTAAAGATATAGATAAGGCTTTTAAAGAATTAAAGAAAGAAGAAGCTATTGTTTCTCCTGTTCGTTGCAAATGGGAACCAGCTCAATAAAGACCGTACATTGTACGGTCTTTTTTTATAATAACTATCAAATTTCATTTTAACTTTCATTCCTATTGCTAATAATGGATTCTACACTTTATCCCTCAATTACTTTAACATAAAAACTTCTATTTCTTGGTCCATCAAACTCACAAAAGTATATATCTTGCCATGTACCTAAAATAAGTTTTCCATCATCTATTATAAAAGTTTGAGATGCTCCCATAGTTGATGACTTCATATGTGCATGTGAATTACCTTCAAAATGTTTATATTTAATATCATTAGTTGGATATGCCTTTTCAAAACCATAAATTAAATCCTTCACCACATCTGGATCAGCATTTTCATTTATAGTAATTCCAGCAGTTGTATGAGGACAGTACACTACAACAATTCCATCCTTAACCTTGCTATCTTTAATATCTTCTTTTACTATTTCAGTAATATCAACCATAGTTTGAGCTTTATTTATACTCAATGAATGCTTATATAAATTTTTCATTTTCTCACCCCTTCTATACTAATGTTAGTGTAAAGTTTTTTACACTACTTTTCTTTTAAATTCTTTATATATCA
>OOCW01001053.1_pt1 | contig 21787 bp, 19 predicted proteins | sample 1671201 | NCBI WGS metagenome assembly OOCW01 (sample SAMN06348132, study PRJEB24527) | human gut metagenome | biome: human gut; feature: ankylosing spondylitis patient; material: feces | host: Homo sapiens | place: China | collected 2015-10
CTGGTGAAAGAAACCAGAAATGTATATTATCGAAGATCTCTTCCAAAAGAACGTGTCGTGCTTGAACAGCTTGCGAAGGGACCGATGGAAGAAGGGCATTATGCAACGATACCAGACAGTTCTCTGGTTTTGAGTGTGATTACAGCGGACAGGATCTGCTATATTAACATGAACAGTACTTTTCGTGATGAAACACCTGAAGTAGGAGGAAATATCTCTATTTACTCGGTTGTGAATTCTATTATAGATTCCTGTGATGTTGACAGGGTTCAGATATCTATTGAAGGAAGTACGGAGGGGAACTTCCAGGATAGCCTGCCGTTATACAAATTTTATGAAAAAAACGAAGATTTAATTGCACAGGACGAGGAACCAAAGTAGTCCTGATGCAGTAATGCCGCAGGTGGAATAGCCTGCGGTGTTCTATATACAGAAAGGAAGGCTTATGAAAAGACGCCCGGTGTGTCTTGTATGCCTAATCCTGATGTTTTGTATATGGTTGATGGATCTGGCGGGATTTGCACGGATCAGTGGAAATCCTTTGCCGGAATCTGTACAATTATATATTGAAAAACATCCGGAAGCTGTCATCTGCGGGGAGGTGCAGCAATATCAGGCTACGGAATATTCTCTTTCTGCCTATCTTAAACATGTCTGTCTGATCGTCGGATCAGAACAAATTCCCATAAAAAATTTAAGAGTATTTTTAAAATCGAATAAAGAGTTCCCGATTGGAACCACTGTTAAGATTTCGGGAAAACTGGAAGAAATTCCTGAGCCACGAAATCCTGGAGAATTTGATTCCAGGCAATTCTACGCCTGTCAGAAAATCTACTATTTTATGAAAAACGGTGCGGTTCTGGCATGGAGCAGCAAATATTCCAGATATGGTCAGTTTATGCAGAATCTGAAAAGTAAGATAATGCAGACGCTGGATATTGCGGCAAAGGAAGATGCCGGTATTTTTGAAGCAATGCTGCTTGGTGAGAAAGATAACCTAGAAGATGAAGTTAAGATTCGTTACCAGATGGCGGGGATTATTCATATACTGGCAATTTCCGGACTTCACATCAGTGTACTGGGGATTGGATTTTTTGATCTGCTGAAAAGAGCCGGATTTGGAAATGTGTCTGCCGGGATGGTGGTGCTCAGTGTTCTTCTGCAATATGGAATCCTCACCGGGGAAAGTGTTTCTGCCATGCGGGCGGTAGGCATGTTTCTGTTGGCGGTTGGTGCAAGAATCGCAGGAAGAACCTATGATCTGCTGACGGCGCTGGCAGTGTCGGCGGTCCTTTTACTTCTGGATGCACCTGCAAATCTGTACAACAGTGGATTTTGGCTGTCGTTTGGGGCTGTTGCCGGACTTGGTGTAGTGGCACCGGTATTGGCAGGATGCATTAGAGTGGAGAATCGTCTGGCGGCATCCGTTATGAAAACACTGGTATCTTCGATAGCTGTGCAGATGACGACTTTTCCGATCATGCTGCGAATCTATGGAGAGATTTCGCTGGCTGGATTTTTTCTGAACCTGCTGGTGCTGCCGACAGTCAGTATAGTACTGGTCAGTGGAATTGCAGCAGTTGCGGTTGGGATGGCATCGGTCAGTGCTGCAGTTTATGTGGTGCTGCCTGGAAGAGTGCTGCTTTTTCTGTATGAGAAACTCTGCGAACTGGCAGCAGGAATTCCGTTCTGTACATGGATCGCAGGAAGTCCGAAGCTGTGGCAATGTGCCGGATATTATGTATTACTGTTTTTGGGAGTTGAAATTTTGGGAATGAGTCGGGGAACTGTCACATGGAATGGCGCAACTGGAAAAAGGGCGGGAAATCATGCATTCATGCAGGAAAAAAAGAATCATGGGGAAGGAAAAGGATGGCTGAGAAAATATCAGTTACTGTCAGGTATATCAGGAATCATTCTGATACTTGGACTGGGAATCCTCATTTATCATCCGTCTGGAAATCTGCAGATCACCTGTCTTGATATCGGACAGGGAGACTGTATTTCTATTCAGCTTCCACAGGGGCAGAATTTCCTGATCGATGGCGGCAGCAGTAACAAGAAGAATATTGCACACTATCAGATTCTGCCATTCCTTAAAAATCGGGGGATTGGAGTGATTGATGCTATTTTGATCTCACATACGGATAATGACCATATCAGTGGTGTGCTGGAACTGTTTGATTATATGAGGACACATCTTACTTCTGTCAGGGTGAAGAACCTGATCTTACCGGAATGGACACAACCGGACGATGCATATCAGCAATTGGTGGATAAAGCGCAGGCAGCAGGCGTGAATGTACAGAAGGGAAGAAAAGGGGAACAAATTGCGCTTGGAAAAGCTTCTCTTCGATTCCTTTCACCGGATAGAGGGACTGCAGGAACAGATGCGAATGAAGACGGTATGGTCATGGAACTGACATATGGCGGTTTTGAAGGGCTGTTTACCGGTGATATCGGGACAGAGACGGAGAAAAAACTTCTGCCGGAGCTGGAAGATGTAGATTTTCTGAAAGTGGGACATCATGGCTCCAGATATTCCACCTGTCAGGAATTTCTGGATGTGGTGAGACCGGAACTTGCGGTGGTCTCCTGCTCTGCAACAAATACATATGGACATCCGTCTGGCGAGACAATAGAACGGTTGGAAGATTCCGGGGCAAAAATTTGGTACACAATGAAAGAAGGGGCTGTGACAGCAGAGACCGATGGTAAGGAGGTATGGGTGGATACGTTTGTGCATCCGTGAGCAGAGATACGGTATTGAGAAAAAAATCAAAATCGTCTATACTAAACAGATAATGAATAATTAATGCTGTCTGTGGATGGCATTCCGTCAGAAAACGGTATTTTTCAGGAGGTTTCGCAGGAAGTGAAAAATTTACAGGAAGACATTAAAACAGGAAAATTCAAAAATGCATATCTTCTGTTTGGTGAGGAAGCGTATCTGAAGATTCAGTACAAAGAAAAGCTGATTCATGCATTAAATCCGGATGATGATACGATGAATTTTACCAAATATGAAGGAAAAGGAATTGAGGTGCGTGAAATGATCGACCTCTGTGAGACAATGCCTTTCTTTGCAGATCATCGTGTGGTCCTTGTGGAAAACTCCGGATTTTTTAAGAATAAATGTGATGAACTTGCAGATTATATGAAGACACTGCCGGATTACCTGAGGCTGGTTTTTGTTGAAGAAGAGGTAGATAAACGAAGCCGTATGTATAAAGCGGTGAAAAATTGCGGCCGCATTGTAGAGTTTGCAAAACAGGATGAAAAGACGCTGATGCGCTGGGCGGCAGGTATTCTGGCGAGAGAAGGACGCAAGATCACGACCAGAGATATGGAACTTTTTCTGACAAAAACCGGTACGGATATGGGAAATATCCGTATGGAACTGGAGAAGCTGATCGCATATACCATGGGACAGGATATTGTAACGAGAGAAGATATTGAGGAAATCTGTACAACACGGACAGAGAATAAGATCTTCGATATGGTTCGTGCAGTTACGGAGCGAAATCAGAGGAGAGCACTGGATCTGTATAATGATCTTCTGACACTGCGTGAGCCGCCGATGAGGATACTGTTCCTGCTGTCGAAGCAATTCCGGCAGATGTGCCTTGCAAAGAAAATGGCAGGGGAAGGGGCATCTCAGAACGAAATTGCAACCAGACTTGGCATACCGTCTTTTGTGGCAAGAAATATACTGGCCTGTGCGAGAGCTTACAGTGTTGAGGAGCTTGAACAGGCAGAAGAGGATTTTGTTGATGCGGAGGAGGCAGTGAAGACCGGAAGACTGCAGGATGTGCTGAGTGTGGAACTGTTGATAGTGAAATATAGTACTGAGAGAAAAAGATAAAAGTGTAACAGATGTGAGTAAATATAGTACCCGGAAACGGCTTCATCGTCCGGTTGTACTAGAATATAACCTGGCTGTTAAGAACGTCAAAATCGTCAGCAAACTCGCTACGCTCAGACAGAGCTTCCGATTTTGCCAACACAGCCCGAACATATTCAAGTACAACGACGAACGATTGCAGATGTTTCCGGGTACTATATTTATCCATCTGTTTTCGCTTTTATTTAATTTCTCTCCCGGGAAGGGGCGAAGGCACGGATAGTGCAACGAATTTCTTTACACCAATATACATAGGTGTCTTGACACCTAACATGTCGGGTAGTATAATCACAAATCAGAAAACATAAAAATACAAAACCCAACAGAAAATCCGGCATCAACCGGTACGAGGAAACAAAAATGAAAGAAAATTACGATGTCATTATCGTAGGAACAGGAGCCGCAGGTCTCTACTGTGCACTGAATCTGCCTTCCAGAATGAAAGTACTGATGCTGACCAAACAGCAGGCGGATCAGTCCGACTCCTTTCTGGCACAGGGCGGTATCTGCATGCTGCGTGGTGAAGATGATTATGAGGACTATTTTGAAGACACCATGCGTGCAGGGCATTATGAAAATAATAAAAGAGCGGTCAATCTGATGATCCGAAGCTCCAATGATATCATCCGTGATCTGCTGTGGAGAAATGTAGATTTTGTGCGTGCAGAGGATGGCGAGCTTGCATTTACAAGAGAAGGTGCACACTCCAGACCAAGAATCCTCTTCCATGAGGACATTACCGGAAAAGAGATTACACAGACGCTTCTGGATCAGGTAAAGACAAAAGAAAATATTGAAATCTGTGAGTATATGACGATGGTAGATATTATATCGAAAGACAATATCTGCGGCGGTGTGATTGCAATGGATGCAAAAAATAATGTTTATCCGATCCGTTCCCAGTTTGTTGTGCTGGCATGCGGTGGTATCGGGGGTCTTTTCCAGAATTCTACCAACTATCCGCATATTGCCGGAGACGGACTTGGTATTGCAATGAAACATCAGGTGAAATTAGAGCATCTGGATTACATACAGATCCATCCGACAACTTTATTTTCACATAAACCGGGAAGACGTTTCCTGATTTCAGAATCTGTCCGTGGCGAAGGTGCACTTCTTTATGACAAAAACGGTCAGCGTTTTACGAATGAACTGCAGCCAAGGGATCTGCTCAGTCAGGCGATTTTTGAGCAGATGGAAAAGGACGGTACTGATTTTGTCTGGGAAGATATGCGTCCGCTGGGTGAAAAAACGATCATGCAGCATTTCCCGAACATTTATCAGCACTGTATTGAGGAAGGATTTGATCCGAGAAAAGAGCCGATTCCGGTTGTTCCGGCACAGCACTATTTTATGGGAGGTATCCAGGCAGATTTGAGTAGCCGGACTTCCATGCGTGGACTCTATGCCTGCGGTGAAACAAGCTGCAATGGTGTCCATGGAAAGAACCGTCTGGCAAGCAATTCGCTTCTGGAATCTCTGGTCTTTGCAAGACGGGCAGCAGATGATATGATATTTGGAGAAACACCGGAGATGTGCAGACCGGACCGACTGGATCTGAATCAATATGAAGACCAGAATGTAATTTTGGAAGGGTATCATAAACAAGTGTTGAATGAGATAGAGAGGATGAAAAAAGAAAATGAATAGTATAACTATGAAAATGCAGGCGGATCAGCTGATCCGTATGGCACTGCAGGAAGATATCACAAGTGAAGACGTTTCTACAAATGCAGTTATGCCGACCGAGGTAAAAGGAACGGTAGATCTGATCGCAAAAGAAGACGGAATTATCGCCGGACTGGATGTCTATGCAAGAGTTTTTCAGATGTTGGATGAGAAAACGGAAATTGATTTTAAATGCAAAGACGGTGATGAGGTAAAAAAAGGTGAGCTGATGGCAACGCTTACCGGAGACATCCGTGTACTGTTATCCGGAGAACGTGTGGCACTGAATTATCTGCAGAGAATGAGCGGAATTGCCACTTATACAAGACAGGTCGCAAAACTTCTGGAAGGAAGCAAAGTAACACTTCTGGATACCAGAAAAACGACGCCAAACTGTCGTGTATTTGAAAAATATGCAGTGCGTGTGGGCGGAGGATGCAACCACAGATACAACTTATCAGACGGTGTACTTCTGAAAGATAATCACATCGGTGCAGCCGGAAGCATCACAAAAGCAATCACAATGGCAAAAGAATATGCTCCGTTTGTACGCAAAATCGAGATTGAAGTAGAAACCCTGGAGCAGGTAAAAGAAGCGGTGGAGGCCGGAGCAGATATTATCATGCTCGACAACATGACACCGGAAGTGATGAAACAGGCTGTGGAACTGATCGATGGAAGAGCACAGACGGAATGCTCCGGAAACATTACAAAAGAAAATATTGCACGCATCCGTGAAATCGGAGTTGATTTCGTATCCAGCGGAGCGTTGACACACTCTGCTCCGATTTTGGACATTTCCATGAAGAACCTTCATGCAGTCTGAAAGGAGCCGGGACTATGAATACTGCGGAAAGACGAAATGAAATTTTAAACCTTCTTCAGAATGCAGATGCACCGGTTGCTGCAAGAAAACTGGCGAGCCAGTTTGGAGTCAGCCGCCAGGTGATCGTGCAGGATATGGCAGTGATTCGTGCAGCGACTCCGGGAATTTTATCAACAACAAGAGGATATGTGATACAGCAGGACAGCAGCTGCGTCCGTGAATTTAAAGTTCGTCATGAATCGGATCAGACAGCAGAAGAAATGAATCTGATCGTGGACTGTGGCGGCAGGATCTGCAATATCAGTATCAGCCACAGAGTCTATGGAAGAGTCAGTGCAGAAATGGATATCAGGTCAAGACAGGATGTAAATGAATTTATTACCGCATTGAACAACAGTAATTCCAGTGCACTGAGTAATGCAACATCCGGTTATCACTATCATCTGGTTGAAGCAGCAAGCGAAGAGAGACTGGATCTGATCGAAGAACAACTGAAAAAAGCAGGACTCCTGGCACCGCTTCAGCCATGGGAGCAGAATACAAAACAGGAAGGAAACGAAGAATGACAATAGCAGAAATTCAGCAGGAGATCCTGCGTATGAAAAAAGAACAGGATGTATGTATTCTGGCTCATGCTTATCAAGGTCAGGAAATTCTGGAAGTAGCAGATTATATGGGAGATTCTTACGGACTGAGCGTACAGGCATCCAAAAGCAAATGCAGCGGCGTGATCATGTGCGGTGTGCGTTTTATGGCCGAGACCTGTAAAATTTTAAGCCCGGATAAAAAAGTATGGCTGCCAAACCCTGCAGCCGGATGCCCGATGGCAGAACAGCTTGATCTGGAAGGTCTTCGCACCTTAAAAGCAGAATATCCGGACTATACGGTTGTGGCGTATATTAATACAACATCAGAACTCAAGACAGAATGTGATGTATGCGTGACTTCTTCTTCAGCAGTGAAAATCTGCAGTCATCTGGAAAACGACAAAATCCTGTTTATTCCGGATCCGAACCTGGGACGCTATGTAGCGGAACAGCTTCCGGAAAAAACCTTTGCTTTTTATAAAGGTGGCTGCCCGCGTCATATCGTAGTCAGTGCAAAAGACGTCGAAAAAGCAAGGGCAGATCACCCGGATGCACTGCTTCTGGTCCATCCGGAATGCCGTCAGGAAGTTGTCGAAAAAGCAGATTATGTCGGATCTACCACAGGGATCATGGATTTTGCAAAGAAATCCGATAAAGAAGAATTTATCATCGGAACAGAGAACAGCATTGTAGAACACCTTCAGTTTGCCTGTCCGGATAAAAAATTCTATCCGCTGGCAGTTCCGCTCACCTGCATGAACATGAAGATCACAACACTTATGGATGTCTATAACTGCCTGAAAGGAAGAGGCGGCGAAGAGATCCACCTTCCGCAGAACGTGCTCGAAGGAGCAGGAAGATGTATCAACCGCATGGTAGAGCTTGGTGGCTGATGGGGTAAAATCCGAAGTAAAACTTGACAAAACAACGGATTCACGATATAGTAACTTAGACCACGCAGCCGGGGAGATAGCGGTGCCCTGTACCTGCAATCCGCTACAGCAGGGGTGATACCAATCCGAGGGTTTTTAGCTGCAAAGCTGCCTTCTATAAGTGGTGATGACGTTTGGGTCTCGTGCAACAGAAATCTGTGAACCGTGTCAGGGCAGGAATGCAGCAGCACTAAGCAGAACCTTTTGTGTGACGCGAGGGTGCCTGGATTGAGCTAACTGTAGGAGTAACGTTTGTGGCGGAAGTTCAAAGTGCGGTGCGTGGTAAAAAAATGCAAGCAAATAAAATAAGAAAAAATTCATGATTATATAAAAAGACATACAAAACAGAAAAATCCTGCGATGTATGTCTTTTTATTATGCCAACACCTGATCGGCTGATAAAATTGCAAAGCCTCACATACGTTCGGTCTGGATACGACCCGGGTAAGAGAAAATTTAGCGGATTGCGTTTACAAGTGCCTTAATATAAGAAGGATCTGTTCCGCAGCATCCGCCGACCATGGAGGCACCAAGGTCAACAAGACGTTTCATGCTTTTGCCGAAATACTCCGGTGTCATATCATAAACAGCAATTCCCTGATCGTTGATCGTCGGCATACCGGCATTTGGTTTGGCGATGACCGGAACAGAGAGACTGCCGGCAAGATTCTGGATAATATTTTCGAGCTGATCAGGGCCTGTGGAACAATTGATACCGACCGCATCTGCACCCATCTCTTCGAGCATCGGTGCTGTCTCGAAAATATTTCCGCCAAAGAAAAGACTGCCGTCAGCCTGCATGGTCAGAGAACAGAGAATCGGAAGGTCGCAGACAGCATGTGCGGCATCGATCACTGCCATGGTTTCGTCTGCACCGATCATCGTCTCAGCGATCAGCAGATCCACGCCTGCATCCACCAGAGCGGTGATCTGTTCCTCATAGGCAGAAAGAAGCTCATCGTATTCTGCATCCATTTTGCTGGTCGTGGTGATATCTCCGGCGATCAGAGCCTTTCCCTGTACGGCTTCTTTTGAGAGAGCAACAAGGGCGTGGTTATAATGATCTACCTGATCAGAAAGACCGTGATTTGCCAGAGAGATGCGGTTTGCAGCGAAAGTAGGAGCATAGATGATCTGAGATCCTGCTTCTGCATAGGCCCTCTGAAGCTGGATGATCGTATCCGGATGTTCCAGAACCCATTTTTCGGTACATACGCCTTTTGGCATACCGGCTTTCATGAGATTAGAGCCGGTCGCACCGTCCAGAATTACAGGTCCATGTTCAAAAAGTTTCTTAAAATCCTGTTTCTGCATAGATTTTCCTCCATTATACAAAAAAAGCACTGTGAATAGAACGAGCCGTACAGTACTTTTTTGTATAAACTTATATTAATTTGAATAGTTAGCGGAGACGGAGGGATTTGAACCCTCGTGCCCCGGAGGACAACCTGATTTCGAGTCAGGCGCGTTACGGCCACTTCGCTACGTCTCCATGCGAATACGCATTTCATTATAAATGCAGCGGAAAAAATAGTCAAGCCGGAAAAAGAACAGAGAATGTATTTTTGTATGAAAAAAGTGCATAAACTGTGATAAATAAAAGCACAATGGTGAAAGCTATAATATGAATAATCTCTGGATGGGAATGATACTGCTTGGAATCGTCTATGGGGCAGTCACGGGAAATATGCAGGCAGTGACAGATGCGGCATTTGCATCGGCAAAAGATGCCGTGACGCTGTGCATCACCATGACCGGAATGATGGCACTCTGGGTTGGCGTGATGGAGATAGCCAGAGGAGCCGGGCTGATCAGAAAATGGTCCGAAAAATTAAAGCCGTTTATCCATTTTCTTTTCCCGGGGATTCCAAAAGGACATAAGGCACAGGAATATATCGCGGCAAATATGATCGCAAATATTCTCGGGCTTGGATCAGCGGCAACGCCGGCGGGATTAAAAGCGATGGAAGAACTGGCAGAAATAAAAAAAGAAAAAGGTCTGCCCGAAGAAGTTGCAAGCAATGAGATGTGTACCTTCCTGATCTTAAATATTTCTTCCCTTCAGCTGATACCGGTCAGCGTGATCGCCTATCGCAGTCAGTACGGAAGCAGTAATCCCTCTGCCATCACCGGAGCGGCTATCGCAGCAACGCTGGTAAGCACGGCAACGGCGGTTATTTTCTGCAAAATAAAAGAAAAAATGACAAAAGATACTTTTTGACAGTGTTATCCTGTAATAACAATCTTGAAAAAACAGGATGATTATAATATACTTAGAACCAAGGGTTAAAAGGAAAGCAGATAACTGCACTTCAGAAAACAACGGAGATAGCATATGAAGAAAAGAAATTTTCTCTCATGTCTTCTTATCATCGCCATAGTACTTGCAACCATTTCTCCGACTGTTCTGTTTGCGGCAGAAGATATTGCCCAGGATGAACAGGTGTATGATGAGACGTACACAGAAGAGACGGAGGAATATGTAGAAGAAACTCCAGAGGCATATGATTGGACGATAGAGACAAATGAATTGAAAAAATGGCCCCAGGGTCCCCAGGTAGAAGCAGAAGGTGCAACTGTCATGGATCTGGATACAGGGGCATTTCTTTACAGCAAAAACGCAGAAGCAAAACTGTATCCGGCGAGCATCACCAAGATCATGACGATGCTGGTCGCCTTGGAACACATCAGTGACAGTGACCTGGATACAAAAGTGAAAGCATCTGAGAGTGCACTTGCTCCGATCGATTCGGACAGCAGCCAGATCTGGCTGTCCGTCGGGGAGAAAATCACAGTCCGTTCTGCCCTGTATGCGATCATGCTGGCATCTGCAAACGATGCGGCAAATGTGATCGCAGAGTACGTCGGCGGATCGATGGACAATTTTGTGAAGATGATGAATGACAAGGCAAAAGAGCTTGGCTGCGTCAACACCCACTTTGTCAATCCGCATGGTCTGCACAACAAAAAACATTATACCTGTGCCCACGATATGGCACTGATTGCTCAGGCAGCCTTTCAGATTCCGCTGTTCCGGAAAATAACAAAAACAGTCGAATACAAAATCCCGAAAACAAAATATATGAAAGAAGACCGCTGGCTGGTCAATCACCAGAAAATGCTCTATGAAGACGGTGAGTTTACTTACAAAGACTGCGAGGGCGGCAAGACGGGATTTACGGACGAAGCGTGGAACACGCTCGTTACTTATGCAAAGAAAGACGGCAAGACGCTGGTGTGTGTTGAGCTTCGTGTCAATGGTTCCTGGAAAACCTTTCATGAATCTGCGGAACTTTTAGATTACGGGTTCGACAAATTCCGCCACGAAGAGGTCGATGCGGCTCTTGATATGACAACACTCGGACAGCTGGCAGGTATCTGTCATTTCGGCACAGCATCCGTTCTGGATCAGAAAGAAGCCGGTATCCGGGCGGTCGAAGGGAAAAGTACCGTAAGCGTTACGATCCCGAAAAAACTGAAAACGGACAAGCTGAAGCGAGGTTTCTGTGACGGAAACAAGATTGTTTACAGTTATCAGGGCTGGGAAGTCGGAGAGGAAACCTTAAAGTTTAACAATCCGGCATTTGAGGTGACAAAGACAGAAATTTCAGATGCGACACTGCAGGGTCAGACAGACACAAATGGCAGTGAAACAGAGACAGCGGGAAGTACAGAAACACCGAAAAAAGATGCATCCGGCAGCAAAGGGTTCGAAGAGAAAGTTGATGAATTTATGGATAATATAACATTTGGATTCCTGAATATATGGACATCCTTCAACGGCTGGGTAGATCAGCACGAAATGCTGTCTGCGACGGTAGGGATGATCCTGATCCTGCTTATGATCCCGCTTATCGTCATCGCTTACATGCGTGACAAAAACGATAAGCTGGCAAGGAAAGAACGCGAGCAGGACAAAGAACAGCGCAGAAAGATAGAAGAAAATATAGACAGCAAATCTTTCCAGGAGATCGAGTCAGAGATTCGTTCAGAACTTGAGAAAGAGGAACGAAGAAAGCGAGAAGCCGAAGAAGAAGAGAAGCGATTACGGGAAATGGAAGAGCTGATCGACCGGCAGAAAGCAAAAGAAGCACAGGAAACAAAAGAAACAAAAGAAATAAAACCAACAGAAAAACCCGAAGAAGAGATCCTGCCGGCAGAACAGCCAAAAACAGAGGATCTGAAAAAAGAAGAGGAGGATTAAAAAGAGTATGAACTGGGTAGCACCGATCAAGGATGATACAACACTTGAAAAATTTAAACAGAAATTAAGAGAGGTAGATGACAAGTACTATATTTTATTTGAGATAGGAGTGGGGACCGGTCTGCAGCTTCAGGAGATCCTGAAATTCCGCAACAAAGACATCAGGGATAAAGACAGCATTGAAGCAAGTATCGGAACAAAAAATATCAAACGTACTTTTCAGATTCCGCAGGAACTCAAAGAGATCATCAGCCAGTATACAGAAGGCAAAGATCCGGAGGCTTATCTGATCCTCGGACATTCCGGTTCACCGGCACCGCTTTCCAGAGAACAGGCTTACCGCGTATTTAAAAACGTCGGAAAGAGCATGGGACTGAATGCGATCGGTGCACAGACGATGCGTAAAACCTTTGCATGGAGATATTACAAAGAGACAAACGATATTTACTATATCCAGAATCTTCTGAACCATGCATCACCATCGATCACTTACCGTTATATCGGAGAAAAACCAAACGTAGAAGTTGTTCTGAAAAAGATGACCCCGGAAGAAAATGAGAGAAGCCGTTACATGCTCTACAAAGACAATGCAGGAAAGAACCGTATCCATGCACTGACAGAAGAGCTGATACATATCGAAAGAGAGCTGGATAATCCGACCAATAACGACGCTTTCTACGGCAGAGTAGACTGTCTGCTCGCTGAGCTGGAAGAGCTGATGGATAACTTCAAGAACACAAAATAAAAACAGGAGAAAAAATATGGCAAAGCTCTCCCTTAGGCATGTCAGCAAACGGTATCCAAATGGATTTTGGGCGGTAAAAGATTTTAATCTCGAAATGGAAGACGGAGAGTTTGTGATACTTACCGGTTCTCCGAAATGCGGAAAATCCACCGTTCTTCGTATGATCGCCGGAGCAGAAGATGTGACGGAAGGCATCCTGGAACTGGACGGAAAACCGATCAATGACGTCGAACCAAAAGACCGGGAGATTGCCATGGTTTTTCAGTATTACAGTCTGTATAAAAATATGACCGTTTACGATAATCTTTCGTTTGGAATGAAACTGAAAAAATGTTCCACGGAGCAGATCGAAGCGGCTGTAAAAGAAGCAGCAGATATGCTGGGACTGGAAGAACTGTTAAACCGCAGGCTAAAGATTCTCTCAGAAGGACAGAAAAAGAGGGTGGCTCTTGGCAGGGCGATCATCCGCAAACCCAAACTTTTTCTGTTTGATGAGCCTTTAAATGGTCTGGACGAAAAAGTTCAGGTTCAGATCCGGACAGAAATAGAAAAATTACATGAAAGATACGGCACAACCATACTTTATGCTGCACATGATAAAGATGAAGCAAAGAAGTTTGATGCCGAAAACAATCGCATCTTGCTTTTTTAGCCGGATGCGATTATACTTTACCTATGCGGGCAAAAGACAGAATTCTGCCCGTTTCGTGAATAAGATTTCAATTTTCAGGAGGTAGAACATGGTCAAGTTATATGACGGCGGAGTTTATCTGGTAAACGGCACCGAGATCGTGGAAGATAACCATGATGCAGAAGCAATACTGAAACAAAAAATGGGCGATGGTGTTCCTTCAAAAGCAGAGGCTGCGAAGAATACAATCGCTTATAATATATTACAGGAACACAACACATCCGGTAATATGGATAAATTAAAGATTAAGTTCGACAAACTGACATCTCACGATATCACGTTTGTAGGAATCATTCAGACAGCAAGAGCGTCAGGACTGGAGAAATTCCCGATCCCTTATGTACTGACAAACTGCCATAACAGCCTCTGTGCAGTAGGCGGAACGATCAACGAGGATGACCATATGTTCGGACTTACCTGTGCGAAAAAATACGGTGGAATCTATGTACCGCCTCATCAGGCAGTTATTCATCAGTTCGCAAGAGAAATGCTGGCAGGCGGCGGAAAGATGATCCTCGGATCAGACTCCCACACACGTTACGGTGCACTGGGAACCATGGCGATGGGCGAAGGCGGACCGGAGCTTGTAAAACAGCTGCTCTCCAAAACTTACGATATCAATATGCCGGGTGTGGTAGCGATTTATCTGGACGGTGAGCCGATGAAAGGTGTCGGTCCTCAGGACGTTGCTCTGGCGATCATCGGAGCTGTCTTTGAAAATGGCTATGTAAAGAATAAAGTCATGGAATTTGTCGGACCGGGCGTAGAGAAACTGAGTGCAGATTTCCGTATCGGTGTGGATGTTATGACAACCGAAACGACCTGCCTGTCCTCCATCTGGAGAACCGATGATGACAAGATCAGAGATTTCTATGATATCCATGGCAGAAGTGAAGATTATAAAGCACTGAATCCGGGTGCAGTTACATACTATGACGGCATGGTTTATGTAAACTTAAGCGAGATCCGTCCGATGATTGCGATGCCGTTCCATCCAAGCAACACCTACACCATCGACGAGCTGAATGCAAACCTGATGGATATTCTGGACGATGTAGAGAAAAAAGCAAAAGTCAGCCTTGGCGGAGCAGTAGAATATTCTCTGAAAGATAAAGTACATAACGGCAAACTCTATGTAGAGCAGGGAATCATCGCAGGATGTGCAGGCGGCGGATTTGAAAACATCTGTGCGGCAGCCGATATCCTGAAAGGTTCCAACATCGGAGCAGATGCCTTTACGTTAAGCGTATACCCAGCAAGTACTCCGATCTATGTAGAACTGGCAAGAAACGGCAGACTGGCAGATCTGATGGCAGCAGGTGCGATCGTGAAGACAGCATTCTGCGGACCATGTTTCGGAGCAGGTGATACACCGGCAAACAATGCCCTGAGTATCCGTCACTCTACACGTAACTTCCCGAACCGTGAAGGAAGCAAACTGCAGAATGGCCAGATTTCTTCCGTAGCACTGATGGATGCACGTTCCATCGCAGCTACTGCAGCAAACAAAGGATACCTGACTGCGGCTACCGATGTGGACGTAGATTTCAGCAATCCAAAATATTACTTCGACAGCTCTATTTACGCAAACCGTGTATTCGACAGCAAGGGCGTGGCAGATCCGGATCAGGAGATCCAGTTTGGTCCGAACATCAAAGACTGGCCGGAAATGGCACCGCTGGCAGAAAATATGGTATTGAAAGTCGTATCCGAGATCCACGATCCGGTTACCACAACCGACGAGCTGATCCCATCCGGAGAGACATCTTCCTACCGTTCCAACCCGCTTGGACTGGCAGAATTTGCACTCTCCAGAAAAGATCCGGCATATGTAGGACGTGCAAAAGAAGTACAGAAAGCAGAAAAAGCCCGCGAAGCCGGAAACTGTCCATGTGAAGCTTTTGATGAACTCAAACCGGTCTGGGATGAGATCAAAAAAGCATATCCGGATATGAACAGTGAAAATACCTGTATCGGAAGCACGATCTTCGCAGTAAAACCGGGAGATGGTTCCGCACGTGAGCAGGCTGCATCCTGTCAGAAAGTACTGGGCGGCTGGGCAAACATCGCAAACGAATATGCGACAAAGAGATATCGCTCCAACCTGATCAACTGGGGTATGCTTCCATTTATCATTGACAAAGGGGAGCTTCCGTTTGCAAACGGCGATTACCTGTTTATCCCGAACGTAAAACAGGCAGTCAAAGACAAAGCAAAAGAAATGAAAGCTTATGTTGTCGGAGATGGATTAAAAGAAATCACCCTGAAAATGGATGAGCTGACGGATGATGAAAGAACGATTATCCTCAAAGGATGTCTGATCAACTACTACAGAGATTCTTCAGAAGAATAAAAAATAAAGAGGTTAAGATTAAAAAGGTGTCATACGAATTCGTACTTCGTACGCTTACCCTGGCATCTAAAATAAAAAGGACGGCAGATTTTAAATTTGCCGTCCTTTTTATGAAAATGATGTTGGGGGCAAAAAATTTTGCATCATTGCAACCTTTTACCGGTGGAGAGCATCTAACCTACAGAAAATGCAGGATACAAAAAAATCCGGCATAGAACCTGGGAGGTGATAAAACATGAGCAGCGAAGCGTGGCTGATACGGAAAGCCAAAAAAGGCGATACAAAAGCTTACGGAGAATTGATACAGCTTCATAAAGACTATTTTTACCGGAATGCATTCTGCTATGTAAAAAATGTAGATCTGGCGGGAGATGTTTTCCAGGAAGCCGTTACCATCGGGATGCTTTCCATCAAAGATCTGAAAAATCCGAACTATTTCCGCACATGGATGACACGTATTATTTATAACTGTGCAAACGAAATGTTCCGAAAAGCGGAGAAAGAAATCGGAAGCCTGGATGCGGAGATACGGGACAGAGCAGAAGAGAATGGCGGGGCAAGCCGTGAAGAGATCATCGATCTGCACAATGCAGTTGAATCTCTGGAAGAGCCGTATCGAACTATCATAAAACAGAAATATTTTGAAGATAAGAAAATTTCCGAAATTGCAGCTTATACGGGAAGAGCAGAAGGGACTGTTAAATCAGATCTTTCCAGAGCAAAAAGAAAATTAAAACTGATCTTAGAAGAAGGGTAGGGGTTCGTAATGATGAATAGAGAGAAACAGAAAACATTTGAATATATCGAAAATCCGGAGCAGATCGAAGGCTTTGATAAGATTCCGGTGCCGGAAGATCTGGATCAGCGGGTCCGGGCAGGCATTGAAGAGGGGAAAAAGAGACGGAAGAAAATAGCGTTTCGAAAAACGGCAAAAGTCGGAATGGGAATGGCAGCTGCGGTGGCACTGGCATCGGTGTTATGTATTTCCAATCCATCTTTTGCAGCAAAAATGCCACTGATCGGTCACATTTTTGAACAGGTGGAAAACAACACCAGCGTAAAAGGAGATTTCAGTCAGGTTGCAGAAACTCTGACACAGTCCACAGAAAACACAGCAGATCAGAAAGCGGACAAAACAGTAAAAAATGCAGACAGCAAAAATGGCAATACAGGAATTGATGATGATTCGGAAGTCCCGGCAGATGGAGCCTATACAAAGACATCCAATGGCATTACTGTGACATTATCCGAAGTTTACTATAATAAAAATGCCATGTACATTGCCATGAGCCTTTACAGTGAAGAGCCATTTCCAGAAGATATAAAAATCAAAGATCATGTCAAAGACTATATTTTAGACTTTGACCAGGCAGCCATCAGCGGAGAGAATACCTTCAGCTTCATGCCGGATGAAAAAACATTCTTATTTAATTATATGGAAGGAAAATTTGTGGACGATCACACCTTTGCCGGTATGCTGCGAGTAGATTTAAGTTCTCTGGAGACAGAACCGACCGATACCTTTACCTGCCATATGGCACTGGATTCCATTCGCTTTGACAATGTAAACTTCAAGGTTGCGGATGAAAAAATTTACGAAGGAAACTGGGACTTTGATCTTAATGTCAAACTGGATACAAAAGATACACAGACCGTGGAAGTAAACGAAGTCAACGATGACGGAGTCGGACTGGAAAAAGTCGTAAAAACCAGATATGAACTGCGAGTATATCCGAAAGACAAAAGCGAGACAGACGGCAAATACTATTTCGCAGAAGTCTTCGATGCAAACGGAGAACGCATGGACTACGCCGGAGATATTACCGACTGCCGCCAGACCTACGGGTATGATACCTCGAAAGTCAATATTTACCTCTGCGATGAAGATGAATATATGAACGAACTGAAAGGATATTACTTCTCCGAAGATTACGAAGAAAAGAAAAAGACGAAAACCTATGAGGAATATATTGCAGAACATGCAGTGTATCATAAAGAAATTACATTTGACAAATAAAAATTGACCGTTGGTTTCCTGGCAGGTGTAAGGAATGGAAATGTCAGGTGTTTTAAAATACTGTTTACAAATGAACAGTATTGCATGTGCAAATGAACGAATTCCCCGAAGGGCACGTAAAAGTGCCTTCTTGGGAATTGTTCATTTTGCACATTGCTGTACGTTTTTGAACGGCCATAGTTTTTAAAAACACTTCATATCATATTTTACACGCTGGCAGGAAACAGCCTTTTGCCACGCTGGTGCACGCAGAAAGTTTTTAGAATCAAAACGTTCCGCATCAAGATAGTAAAAAGAGTGGATACTGTTTTTTCTTTCCATGCAGCAAAAGGGATGTGAAGTGCAGAATTGTGCCAGATAGTAAAAAAGCAGAGGCATAGTGACGGCGGCAGATTTCCGTTACTTTACCTCTGCTTTTTCATGTTCTGCCTTTTGGCTTGAAAGGCTGTTACGCTTCAGAGACAGGGGTCAAGCCAGGAGCTTTTAGTAATGTGCAGACGAGGTGCATTGTAAAACATGGTGCGTAAAATAATACAGCCATGATGAATTCGAAAACAAATCGCTCTGACGGTAGCAAGGCTTCCGTCGTGAGGTTTGCGATGCTGCCGCCCCAAAGAGCCGCTGTCTGAGCCTCGAAGAGGCGAGTTTAGGCGAAGGGCGGCTAACAGGCGAGCGAACCGAACAGGAAACGCAGCGTGTCAGGAGATTGTTTTCGAATCATCATGGCGTCATATTTTACATATAAGTTTTCTTAATGCCCAACTTCATCTTGCTTTTCTCCCATTTTAGTCTTATATTATCCTTAACTACACCTTTCTCCCCTCTAAGATACGCTTGGGATTTTTCGACTTTCGAAAGGAGGATTTTTATGGGATTTTGGATTTTTATGTGTGTAACGGTTCTGCTGATTCCATTCCTGATGATCAGCTTTGGCGGACTTTTTTCCAGAAGTGCTCCAAAGGAAATCAATTCAGCTTTTGGCTACCGCACTTCCATGTCTATGAAAAATGCAGATACCTGGCAGTTTGCCCATCACTATTTTGGGAAAATCTGGCGTACCCTTGGCTGGATTCTGATCATACCTTCTGTCATTCCAATGCTTTTTGTAATTGGAAAAGGCAATGATCCGGTCGGCAATATGGGCCTGATCATCACCTTCCTGCAGTTGATTCCGCTGATCCTTCCGATTTTCTTTACCGAAAAGGCTCTTCGGGCACATTTTGATCGAAATGGAAATCGCATTTTTTAGAGAGTCAGTCTCATCTGATTCCACACTACATTTCCATGTGCGGAATCAGAGACTCCTTCATTTACAAAACCAAATTTTGCATAATATGGAACCAGCCTGTCCTTACACGTAAGTACAAGACCTTTTCGTCCCTGCTTCTTCGCATCCTGGATTGCTCTGCAGATCAGTTCTCCCGCATATCCATGCCTGCGACAGGCAGGGATTGTACTTACGCCGAAAATCATCTGCCATGCTCCATGCTCATTATGCAGCTCCGCTTTTTCATACATTTCATCCGTCAGATCTGCTTCATCCGTAACAAATCCATCCACAAAAGCGATCAGTTTCTCCCCCTCAAACATAAGCCAGAAATGATCACTATAATGTTGCAGCCTTTTTGCAAACTCTTCTTTGGTTGCTGCCTCTGCCGCCGGGAAACATTCTGCCTCCACAGCGGCTATCATTTCCAGATCATCCATTGTTGCTGTTCTTATCTTCAATTTTTTGTCCTTCCTCATCAAATGCACACTTTTTCTATCATGCACTGATGTTTCTTTGTTTGCAAGATAACCTAAGTGTATCAAATACGTGAACACATCATCTTTATTCACAAAACTGGTCATATCATTTTGGAAAGAAGATACGTCCACTTCTACCGATACGCCGGATAACATCTCAATAATTGCAGTCCTCAAACCATCAAAATCCATATTGATCAATGGCACAATCGTTTCATCTCTTCAAAATTTCTATCTTTGTTTTACGATTCCTTTTCACTCTTTTTTTGATTTTAACATTGCCACACTTAAAGTGCAAGGAAAGCCAGGACGATCAAATATATAATCAGAAAAAACAAGTATTAATTCCTCATTTTTTCAGTCAATCTGGTGTTTTTTTGTTCCCTTTCTCGCCTCGTAACATCACTTATTATGCAGTGTAATTCCCTTGTTTTCTTTTTATGCATATGTATACATTTATGCATAAAGCGTTTATTTTTATGCATAAATACCATTATATGTGATGTTTTATTTAGAAAACACCCATTTATTTCTCTTGCAATATTTCCTATTTTACTGCAAAATATACTTTGGATAGCCTGCATCTCCTTATATGCAGCGTATATCCGACGGTTTACAGGCTGTAAACAGCATTCCTGTAATAATTATATGTCTGTTTTGGGTCAGATATGAAGCTTTTCTCAATACTCATATTCCCGAAAAGCCTTGATTTTCCGGCATTTTTTGCAATATGGAATCGTTCCCACATTATTTCATTTTCTTATGTGCAATATATTGGAAATCCATATTTAAGCCTCTAAAACGGACATTTTAACGGAAACTTGTAACCAGAAATCTGTTTCTTTTTACCGTAGCAGATTTCCTCTTTACTGTTTTTTTCAAAGGAAGGTGTTACATATGAAATTAACAATGTTAGGAACCGGAAACGCACTTGTAACCGAATGTTACAATACCTGTTTTGTCCTGGAAGAAAATGAAAAATATTTTATGGTGGACGGCGGTGGCGGCAGCGCCATTCTTCATCAGTTAAAACACGCCGGTTTTAACTGGATGGATATGCGTGAAATCTTTATCACCCACAAACACATCGACCATCTGACCGGTATCATCTGGATGATCCGCATGATCTGTCAGAATATGAACAGCGGCAAATACGAAGGAGAAGCCACTATTTATGGTCACGCAGAGGTCATTTCCCTGCTCCATAACCTGGCCGAACAGCTCCTCCCAAAGAAACAGACTCGTTTTATCGGTGACAGGCTACATCTGGTCTGTGTTTCCGATGCTGAAACTCGCACTATCAACGACCGAAATGTGACCTTTTTCGATATCGAATCCACCAAAGCAAAGCAATTTGGCTTTTCTATGGAACTGAACAGTGGCAAAAGGCTCGTCTGTTGCGGCGATGAGCCTTATAACGACTGTGAAAAGCCTTACGTAGAAGACTGCGAATGGCTCCTGCACGAAGCTTTCTGCCTCTACTCTGAAAGAGACCTTTTCAACCCTTACGAGAAGCACCATTCAACCGTAAAAGACGCCTGTGAACTTGCCCAGAAGCTTCATGTTCCGAACCTTGTTCTCTATCACACAGAGGACAAAAACATCCAGAACCGTAAAGAACTGTATTCAGCCGAAGGAGAATCTTATTTTTCCGGCAATCTTTATATTCCGAATGATCTTGAATCCATCAAAATTGTATAATTTTTAGCAATAACTATTGGGTTTTATCTGATTTTTTAATTTAAATATATAAGGATGCCCTGGCATTCTTGTTGCGGACACTAAATTTTATTGATAAACGAGGCAAATAATGAAAACAAAAACAAACTATTTAAACGTCCTGAAAGAAACTTTTATTCTGACGGTTGCTGTCGCGATCATTGCCGCTGCAGTTTACTTTTTTCTTGTTCCAAGCCATACCTCCGTCAGCAGTATTTCCGGGCTTGGTATTGTACTGACAAACTTTATTCCGCTCCCTCTGTCTGCGATCAGCATGATCCTGAACATTGCTCTCCTGATCATCGGTTTTTTCACCTGTGGCAGGGAATTTGGCGTTAAAACCGTTTATACCAGCATTATGCTCCCCGTGTTTTTAGGGATATTTGAAATGGTTT
>OOCW01001063.1_pt1 | contig 21641 bp, 22 predicted proteins | sample 1671201 | NCBI WGS metagenome assembly OOCW01 (sample SAMN06348132, study PRJEB24527) | human gut metagenome | biome: human gut; feature: ankylosing spondylitis patient; material: feces | host: Homo sapiens | place: China | collected 2015-10
CATATACTGACACCTTTGCACCCATTAGTTCAAATCGATTATACTGTAATGCCTTAGTTCCATATTCCCAAGCCTCATTCCATTTGCCCGTTGAACTATATGCTTGCATTAAATAATAACATATATCACTACTAGTAGGGCGTTCTTTTAATTCTTCTAATAGTAGCTCTATATTTCTTGCTCCTTTATTTTTAGCATTCCATACTTCTTCACTATAACCATCATGTCTTATTCTTATTTGGTCTAAAAAATCCACACCCTTGATATCACCTTTTTCTCTGCACAATCTTTCATGCACTCTACCCTTATATCTTATTTGAGGATTATTTTTAAATACTCTATTGGTTTTAAAGATACTTTTTACTTCTCCATTTTCTTCATTTAACATATCACAATAAATGCAGTCTTTTTTTCTCTTTATTGCTTCTTTTATAAAGCCTCTTAGAACAGAAGCACTCTCCTTAGTAAAATACTCATCTGCATCCAAGAAAATAATCCAATCTCCTGTTGCCTGTTCTATAGCAAAGTTCTTAGCTTTAGCAAAATCCTTTTCCCAAGTAATCTCAAAAACCTTAGCTCCCAACTCTTTAGCAATTTCTACTGTTCGATCCTCTGAACCAGTATCTACTATTATCATCTCATCTACTATTCCTTTTACACTATTCATACATCTTGCTATTTTCTTTTCTTCATTTTTACAAATTACACATAAAGAAAGTTTCATATATGCCTCCCCAAGTCCTATTCCTCTATATTTATTAATATATTTTTTATATTAATGTTAAAATCTTCTTTAAAAAAACAAAAAGGGAATCCTCAGATTCCCTTTTTACACAATACTCATCCTATTAATTATCTTAATAAGCTAAGTACACCTTGTTGTAATTGGTTAGCTTGAGCAAGCATAGCTTGAGAAGCTTGTGTAATAATATTTTTAGATGAGAACTCAGCCATTTCTTTAGCCATATCTGTATCACGGATACGAGATTCAGAAGCTGTTAAGTTTTCACTTGTTGTTCCTAAGTTATTAGATGTATGTTCTAATCTGTTTTGAAGAGCACCAAGAGCACCTCTAGCTGCACTTACTGTATCAATATGTGTACTAATTTCAGCTGCTGTTGTAGCGCTAGCAATACTTACACTTGAAATATCTGTAGCTGAAATTGTTACTTTATGACCTTGGTCATCAATAGCAATATCAACTTGTTGATTCATTCCGATACCATTGAATTTAGTATCTTGTCTGATATGATCGATTTCAGCTTGTAATTTTGATAACTCATCAGAGATATTAGCTTTATCGCTTGTTGTGTATGTACCATTTTCATATTGTGTACAAATTTCTTTTGCACGTGTTAACATATCAGATACTTCATTTAAAGCACCTTCCATTGTTTGGATGTAAGAAATACCATCTTCTGCATTTCTTTGTGCTTGATTTAAAGCTTTGATTTGTCCTCTCATTTTTTCTGAGATAGCAAGACCTGCAGCATCATCTCCAGCTCTGTTGATACGAAGACCTGAAGAAAGTTTTTCCATATGTTTTCCTGTAGCTGTTGTGTTTAAAACACTGTTTCTATGAGCATTCATAGCGTTCATATTGTGATTAATTACCATAATAAATCCCTCCCTGAATTTAAGCGGCATCCATGCCATTATTATTAATTAATTTATGAATCTAAAGCTATTTGGCCATTTAACTTTGATTTTCACTATATATATCGAATGCTCTGAAAATTACTTTATAGTATTTTTAAATTTTTTTAAAAAATTTATTAAAAATATATATTATCTGAATAATTCTTTCATTCCACTTAAGATATCCTTTGGTGTTTCTGCTGCTTTTTTATTACTTTCTAAAACTTGAAGATAAATTTCTTCACGATAAATACTTACTTCTTTTGGTGCAGATATACCCAGTTTAACTTTATCCCCTATAATTTCTAACACTTTAATTTCTATATTATCATTAAGTATAATGGCCTCATCTTTTTTACGTGTTAATGCAAGCATTTTTAATACCCTCCTTCTTTAAGCAAATCTACTATCTTATGCTTAGTTGTATACTTCGTATTTTCTAATATCACCTGCATGCCTTCTCTTGTTTCATTTTGAATAATAATTGGTGCAATTAAGTTTACTGTAGCCTCTTCAACTTTACCTACAATAGCTGTAATAACGTATACGCTAAATTTTTCTGGTCCTCCTCCACCTAATGCTTCTACATATTGATCTTTAATCTCTATACTATAGTCCTTTTTTAGTTCATAAGGATTAATTATAATAAAACTTAAATCCCCTTCTTCAATGCTTTGTAGATAAGCGAAATTGCTATCTTCTTCTTCAATAATGATGTACTTCGTAAATTCTCTGAAGCCTGGGATCCCCTCTTTAAAATTAACTACACGTTTCTCTTCAAATTCTACTTTGCCGAAATTTCTTGTCTCTATATGCATATATACTCCTCCTAATAATATTTATATGTATTATACATTATATTTAACCATTCCATTATGACTTATTTATAAAAAAAGGAGTTTTCTAAAGCTAAATAATTAGTTTTAGAATAACTCCTTTTCATTGATTTAATAGATCTATCTTATATATAATCTGCTAATGTATTCATAATAACCTTAGATGTTGCTTTAAGAGCTGATTGATATGTTGCATACTGCGTATTGAAATTCACAAATGTTTCTTCGATATCTATATCTTCTGTTTCAGACAGTAAATTCTTAAATGTAGTTTTTTGTTCTACTAATCTACTTTTTACATAATCAATACGAGACATACGACTTCCTAAATCTGCTGTCTTTTGTGATAAATCAGCAAGATGTGTATCTACCTCTTTAATGGCCGTATTAAATATACTATGTAATTTTTCAGTTGTAAAATTCGCATCTCCATCAAGTGCAGCATCTACAGCAGCATATACTTTTCCTAAGCTTGCTAAAATATTACTTATAGTATTATCCATACCTGCTATATTAATATCGATTGTATTGCTTGTCCCTACTTCAAAGTAAATCTTTTGATTATCAATCTTTCCGAATACATCTGGGTTGAATGAACCTTTTGGTAATGTTGTTCCTGCTGCAATTGTTGAACCTTTGGCAATTATTGTCCCAGCACCTAATTTTGATTCACCTTTAAGTGTAAGGTCTCCATTCATTTTACAACCTTCCCCTAAACTCATATCACCATCTAATGTTATATCTCCTGCTGTTGTAACATCTGCCGTGATTGTATAACTACTTGCAGAAACTTTTACACCTAAAGCTTCTTCGGCTACAGCTTTTTCAAGTGTAGTTCCTTTAGTTACTGTATGTCCACCTTCTCCTACCATATAAGTTTCATCAGCGCCTACTGGTAAACCTAAACCTTGCGCTGCTTCCTTTGATAACTTAGTTCCTGCTGGAATAGTATAATCTGCATCTAATGTATATTCATCATCTGATAAATCAATATTTAATATTTTTTTAGCTTCATCTGCTGATAATGTTGTGCCCTTTGTTAATACACTACCTGCTGGAATAGTCGTTCCTTTACCAATAACAGTATCTAAAGCTAAAGTACTATCTTTCTTAATCACACTATTTTCCGCTGGTTTTGTGCCTTCTGCTACTGTCATATCTGCAGCAACATCTAGGTTATCCTTTAAAGTTTTGGCATTTGTAAGTACTAATGGCTCATTTGTTTTATAACCTGAGAAAACATATCTGCCATCATAAGTCGCATTAGCCTCTTGAAGTATTTGCTCATAAAGTTGTGCAATATCTGTTTTAATAGCTAATTTATCTTTTTCAGCTAATGTAGATGTACTGCCTTGTACAAGCTTTGTACGAATTTGCTTTAAGATTTCTGTCATGTTATCCATAGCAACTTCTGTAACATTCATCCAAGACTCCGCTTCTTTTGCATTGCTTTCATATTGATCTGTTTCTAAAATCGTTGATTTTAATTTTAATGCACGTCCTGCAATAATTGGATCATCTGATACAGTTTGAATTTTCTTACCTGTAGACATTTGAGCATATAGCTTATTCATACTATTCAAGTTTTTATAAAGCCCACTTAATGTATTATTAATGAGCATACCATTTGTTACACGCATTTATTTTCCCCCCTTAAAAGTTACCTAATTTAAAAATAGTTGTTTCATAAATACCATCTATTGTATTCATAACCTTAGCTGCCGCTTGATATGCTTGTTGGAATTTAATGAGATTTGTAAATTCTTCTGTCGAATCTACTTGTGATATTGAAAGTCTTTGATTTTCAATTGTACTCGTTACAGCTATTTGTGTACTTTGATACATCTTAGCTTCTTTCGCATTAATACCTAACTCACTAAAAATCGCTATCATATATTCTTTAGGATCCCCTTCTTTGAACATATGCTTATTATTCTTTTGACTTGATAATGCAAGAAGAAAACTTGTGTCTGATACATCTGATGCATCATACGTTGTATGCATATTATTAACATCTTCAAAAAGTTCTTTAGAGATACTGAAATTTTCTGCTGTTATCTTGCTATAGTCACCACCTCTAATCTCACTACCATCCTCTGGCATCCCTAGTACATCCCCTGTACCATAAGTAAATAACTTATACTTAGTATTATAATTGTGTTTAACATCTTCAAGTTCATCTGTTGTTAATACTAATTTGTTCTTATCTGCATCATAACAACCTATGATATTGCCTTCTTTGTCTTTTTCTATATAACTTACTTGTTTACCATCTAAAGTTGTTATAGTATTAATTTCAATATGTCCATCTCTATCTGTACTATATTGTTCATTCATTGCTTTAGCAAATTCTCTTACGTAGTTGTCCATACGTTTAATATAGTATGGTATACCATTATATGTAACTGCAGAACCTGTTCCACCACCATCGCGCATATCTACTATACCTTTTAATTCACCAGATAAATTTTCATCTGTTAAATCAAAGCGCATACCACTATTCCAAACAACATCATAGATATCATCTATATCTTGTTCATTTTGTTTTCCTGTATACATTTTTTTCTGAATAGTTGGTGTGTGGTTACCATCAATTGTTAAAAGTTCTTTATTAAGATAATTAACATTTCCATTTTCTATAATAATATCACTACTGATATTTTTTAGCTCTGCTTCTACCTTTGCAATTGATTCTTTAATTATAGTTGCATCAGTACCATTTGCACCTTTCAGCTTTTCATGAAGTGCTGCAAGTTCTTCTACTTTCTTATCAATGGCTTTTTCCTTTTCGCCTCTTACTTCTATATTTAATGTATTTACATTTAAATGGTCTACTAATGTCTGACCTGCAAATCTTACCTTAAACTTTTGTACTGTATTCCCATCTATTTGTTCTTCATACTGAACTACTTCAACATTACCAATCTGAGATAATCTATCAATGCATAAATCTCTTTCATCTCTAAAAGTATTTGCGTCATCTCCATAAATCTCAGCTTGGAAAATTTCCTTATTTAAACTTTGAATACGTGTTGCTAAAGTATTTACTTCTTGTACTTTTGCTTTTAACTCATAGTTTAAATCTTGTTGGAACTGTTTAAGAGATGTTGAAACATTATTGAAATACTTTGTAAAACTAATAATTTCTTGTCTTAAAGCGATTTTAGCTTCTCCTGAAGTAGGATTTTTACTAAGTTCACTGATAGCATCAAACATATTGTTAAATACTTTTGTAAAACCACTTTCACTTGGTTCACCAAACACACTCTCTATAAGTGAATTTTGTGTTACCTTAATGTTATACTCGCCAAGCTTTGTGTTTTGAAGCCATAATTTAGAATCAACATAGGCATCTCTAACTCTAGTTATGCCTGTTGTAGAAACACCAGTTCCTAACATACCTGTCCCTGCACCACTTAGAGGATTAGATGCTTGTTGTTGTAGTTCTTGTTTAGAATATCCTTTAGTTGTTGCATTTGTAATGTTATTTGAAGTAACTTGTAACCCTCTTTGTGCTGCAAATAGGCCACTCATTGCAATATTAAATTCAAAAAACGCCATCTATATTCCCCTTTCTTACATTTTGTTAATAATCGTATCGATCATACCATCTAATAGTGTAATTACACGTGCTGAAGCATTGTATGCATATTGATATTTCAGCATATTCGCAAATTCTTCATCTTGTGAAACGCCACCCATAGCCTGTCTCTCATTTTCAATATTTGCAACACTTATATTCTTCTCAACTGATTTTGCACCATACTCAGCTCCGTCTGTTCCTATATCTGTTATAAGCTCTGAGAAAAATGTTTTAATATCAACGCATTTAGATAATGGTGCTGACTTACTATCATCTTTATACCAATCTCTATTCTTCTTCCATTCATTAAGTAACTCGATTACTTTATTATTATTACCTACATCATTTGCTTCACCATTAGGGTCTAATGTTCCTAAGTAGTTATATCCACCTTCTTCTAATAGCTTTGGATTTACTTGAATATTTCCTGGTACAAGTAATGCATTATATGCCTCGTTATATTCTAAAATCTCTTCTGGAGTAGCATTAGGCCCAGGTGATTTTAAACTTGGTGGAATCTCTATTGGTACAAATACTTTTACCCCTACTTTATCCTGTGTACCCATTCCGTTAAGCGCATCATTAACCATAACTGTAAGTTCATTTGCAAAATCATTTAACATCTTATGATACTTAGGAATCATATAACTATTTCCTTGTTTGTCTACACTAAAGTTATTATTTAGTGCAATGTCATCCCATGTTGTATCTGCTGTTACATAGTTATCTCCTCTAACAAGTAAAAGTGCTTTTAATCCACCTGTATCATTACCATTAGCGCTTGTAACTTCTGTATCCATTTTAAATACATCTTCTTTAGTATCTGACCAAACAGGTTTATTAAATGGACTTCCTTCTACTGTTTGTTTAAGTTCTAATGTAGTTATAAATTTCTTATTGACTACAATATGTCCTTCAAATTTTACAAGCAGCCTATTATCTGCTTCTTCATAATACTTTACTTCACCGTATGTAGATAATTCATCTAATAACAGATTTCTTTGGTCTCTATAATCATTGGCATTATCACCATTGATTTCTGCCTTAGCAATTTTTTCATTCCATGTTTGAATATCTTTAATAATTTGATTGACTCTTGCTACTGATTTTTCTACTTGCTTATTCGCTCGTTCTTGATAGCCTGATAAACTATTAGATATCTCATTTAACTTTCCAGCAAGTACTTTCGCTGATTTAATAAAACTTATACGTTCATCTACACCACTAGGAGATGTCTTAAGCTTCTCTGTTTGTGCCCAGAATTCATTAAGTAGATCACTGACTGTATCTCCATAAGGTTCATCAAAGATTGCTTCTATTTCATTGCTTGCCGCTTTAAGATTTTGATAGTAGCTTAATACTGAATTTTCTTGTCTTAATCTCATATCTGCAAGCTCATCACGAATTTGTCTAATCTCTGTACAAGTTACACCTAAGCCCACTTGTAAGTTACGACCACCATTAGACCCTACATTTAAGTAGCCCGTCTCATGTTGTAAAAGTTGTTGCCTCGTATATCCTTTGGTATTTATATTAGTTAAGTTCTGGCCTGTAACCTGTAACCCGCGTTGCCCAGCTTTAAGGCCCGATACCATTTTCCCTAAACTAGAAATTGATGACATATTTCCTCTCCTCTACTATTTTATCTCTTTTATATATTTATTGTTTATGGTCAAAAACACTTTGCTGTCTTTCAAGCATTTGTTCTTCCCCTGGTTTTCCGTAATTTCCTACATGAGTATACCCTTTTGTACTCCCTATCGCATTAATCATAAAATCTACGAATTCTAATGATTGATTCAGTAGTTCCTTGTTTAATTCACTTTGTCTCTTAAGTGTTGTAAGTTCTTCTTTTATTTTATCTCTTAAAGAAATAAGCTTACCACTCACCTCATTGGTTTCACCTAACTTAGCGGCTATAGTGGTAAGCGTTATTTCCTTATAATTCATTCCCGTTACTATTCCAATATCTTTCATTAGAACTTCTCTTTTTTTATCTAAGATACCTAATCGACCTACGAATTGTTCTTCTGTACTTGTTACTTCTCCTAGAAGTTCTAAGTTTTTTTCGATGATTGCTTGTTGCTTGTATTTAGCTAATTGATTTAAACCTTCATAGCATTCAATTTGTGCCTCTAAAACATCTACAAATTCGTATATTATTCCTGCCATATATCCTTAACCTCTAATATCATATTTAGATAGCATTTTTTCTGCAACTGCTGATGCTTTTACATTATAAGAATTATTGTTCATTTGTTCTTTAATCGTATCTACCTTATCTTGTCTTACATCAGGTACCTTAGCTAATGCTTGATATATTGTTCTAAAGTCTTTTGCTGTGCTAGATAAAGCAACTTCATCTTTACTTGACGTCTTGTTTACTTTACTAGAACTTGCGACACCACTTGTTTTATAGGTTTCATACATTTTATTAATCGCATCTATTCTCATACTATCCGCTCCTTTACTACTTATTGTACTACTGTATATTATATCGTCTTTTTTCAATGCTTCTTTAACGAAAATTTGAGGGCTCCTATTAAAAATCCTTCAAATATAATAAAACAGGAAAGTTGACATTAAATTTCTAACATCTACTCCCCTGTTTATTATTTCATACCTTTTATTAATGAATACGATCTGACTTGAGAAATCTCATTCGTTCATTATGTTCTTCCTTCTTTTGGCTAGCTGTCATATCGTGTGCTACAGCAGATAATTCTCCTACTAATTGTGCTTTACACTTATTACAATACTTACCTGTTATAATTGATTCACCACATCTTTCACATGTTAACATCATTGGTGAACCTGGTACAACTTCTAAGCGACCTTGTTTTAAAAAGCTTTGAATTAATTTCACTGATACTTTTGTTGCATCGCTTACTGTATTCATTGTTGCTCCAGGATTCTCTCTTAAGTAATCCTTTACTTTTTGGAACTGTTCTTCTTCAATTTGCTTACATCTAGGACACACATTAGGTCCTGTAATATATTGATACATCTTTTTACAACGCGCACATACTTTTACTTCCATCGAATCCCCTCCTGTTAGTTTATGCCTATTTCCCTATACAAACAATAATGACATATACATTGTCATTTTTAAGGCGTAAGTTTTCTTTTATTACTTTTATACACTCTCTGATTGTCGCACCTGTTGTATATATATCGTCAATAATCGCTACTTGCTTTAATTCCGGATAATAATTTGTACTATGTTTAAATTTTATACTCCCCGTAATATTTTTCAATCTTTCTTCTCTGCTACACTGAGATTGTGGTTTAGTTTTTTTAGTACGTTCTAAGCAATCATATACAGGAATCCCTGTAAGGGTATAAATTTCGTTTGCTAGATCTAAAGCTTGATTAAAACCCCTTTTACTTAATCGGTTTGGTGCTAGTGGCACTGGTACTAATCCATCAACCTGCATTTTCTCCAGCAAACCTACTTCGTTTATAAATAAACGTGCATACTCTTTTGCATATTGTCTAATTCCTTTATATTTCCATCTTAACACAGATTCTCTACATACCTCTTTATAAGGAAACAATGCAATAATACGTTCAATATGAGTTAAATCTAATCGCCCACATATCAAACATCTTTCTTCACCTAAATGATAGGGCCTACCACACTTAGGACAAATATGGTCTTTTAACAAATATGGTGTACATTTCTCACATAGGCTCCCTAACTCTAACTTATTTAAAATCTCACCACAAAGAATACATTTTCTAGGATAAATAACCTGCTTTAGCTTTTTAAGCCACTCTAGTTTTCCAAACCACTCTGGCCTTTTATCCATGTCACTTCACTTCCTGTTTATTATTTTCTATAAGGTACTATAACATCTGTGCCAAATGTAATGCTAAACTTGAATAACGCTCAATTTCTTTGTTATTATCAACCATCTTTTGTAAGGTTGCCTCAAGTCCTACTGTTACTACTAATTTCTTAGCACGTGTAACTGCTGTATAAAGAAGATTTCTATTTAAAAGCATTGGTGGTCCACTATGCACTGGTATAATTACAACTGGATATTCACTCCCTTGTGATTTATGAATTGTAACAGCATACGCAAGTTCTAATTCATCTAATTGACTAAATTCATACTCTACAACCTTCTGATCATCAAAAGTTACAACTAATACTTCCATTTCTTCCTTTATGCTTGTGATAATGCCACAGTCTCCATTAAATACACCTGTACCTTCTTCTATAGGCATACCTGTTTTACCAAGAATTTTCCACGGTGTATTATAGTTATTCTTAATCTGCATGACCTTATCTCCTTCTCTGAAGATAATGCCACGATATTCTTTTTCTGGTTTTAACTCATGGAAAGGATTAATGGCACTTTGAATGGCTTTGTTTAATTCATTAACCCCTACTACACCTTTTCGCATAGGTGCTAAAACCTGAATATCTTTAAGGCTATCAAATCCCTGATATTTAGGAAGCCTTGTTTTTATGAGTTCAATAATGGTTGACTTAACTTCATCCTGCATACCACGTTTCATAAAGAAGAAGTCTGAACCTTTTTCATTACAAACTGGATATTCTCCCTTATTAATGCGGTGAGCATTCATAACGATAGCACTTTTAGAAGCTTGTCTAAAGATTTGAACCAATCTTACGGTATGAATACGACCACTTTTAATAATATCCTTCAGAACATTTCCTGCTCCTACAGATGGTAACTGATCTGCATCCCCAATTAAAATAAGACGCTGTCCTTCAACTACAGCTTTCATTAGTGCATTCATTAATGTGATATCTACCATAGACATCTCATCTACGATAATAACATCTGCTTCTAGAGGATTGTCCTCATTTTTATTGAACATCTGTTTCGCACTATCATCTCGCATATAGTTAATTTCTAGAAGTCTATGGATAGTTTGTGCTTCCATACCTGTTGCTTCACTCATACGCTTAGCTGCACGTCCTGTTGGTGCCGCCAAAAGTACGTCCTCACCTGCTTTTTCTAACATGTGTAAAATAGCATTAATTGTCGTTGTCTTCCCTGTACCAGGCCCCCCAGTAATAACTGTGACCCCATATGAAAGCACACTACGTACTGCCTCTTTTTGTTCTTCTACAAGTTCAATTCCTAACTCCTTTTCTGTATGTGCAAGTTCTTTCTCCACATCTAAATGTGTATCCTTTTGATAAAGGCTTGCAAGGTCAATAAGCTTTCTAGCTACTGCTTGCTCACTATAGTAGAGATAAGATAAGAATACACAAGGTATATCATTATAAGTTTTAATAATGATTTGTTTTGCAAAGGTTAATTCAATGAGTGCATTTTCAATTAAAGGATGTTCAAATGTTCCTGTTGCTAAGTAAGCATTGTACTCTTCTGGTAATAATAGCTTAATCGCGTCTTCCATTAAAGTTACCTTTGGTACATAAGTATGTCCATTACTTGAGAAGCTGGATAAAATGTATAACACGCCACTTTTAATACGATGTGGATCATCTCTTGCGATTCCTACTTGATGGGCAATTTCATCTGCTTTTTTAAATCCAATGCCCAATATATCATCCACTAAACGATAAGGCGTATTTCTAACAACTTCCATTGTTTGATCTTTATATTGTTTATAAATCTTAACCGCAAAAGTGGCTGTAATATTATACTCTTGTAAAAATAGCATTGCCTTACGTAATTCATATTGGGCATGAAAAACCTCACCAATCTCTGCTGCTTTCTTTTCACTAATCCCATTGATTTGTGCAAGTACTAAGGGCTCTTCTTCAATAATGCGAAAAGTATCTAGCCCAAAATGCTTTACTATTTTCTTAGCAGTCTTAGCACCTATGCCTTTAATCACACCAGAAGCTAAATATTTTTCCATTCCCTGTACAGTTTTAGGCATGCTACGCTCTATAAGATCTACTTTAATTTGCTTACCGTAGATTGGATGATTGCTCCAACTTCCTACAATCTTAACCTCTTCACCTGCAAGGATTCCTGCCATTTCGCCTACACATGAAATCTCTTCACCTTCATATTCAATTGTACAAACGGTATAGCCATTTTCTTGATTTTGAAAAATAATATCTTCTACTGTTGCTTCTAAGACAATTTGTTCACTCAACTTTATTCACCACTTTACCTTCCATTTTTGTCAGTATAACATATATATATAAGTGGTGCAAAAATGGAATACTAAATAATAAAGAACCGGTTATAAGAAAATTATAACCGGTTCTTCGTTATTTTAGACTTGCTCGTGTCATCTTATATTAGTTTTGTGTAATTGTAATTAAACCATATTCCTCATCTGATTCATATGTAAAACCTAATTTTTTAAGTGTTGCTGGTGTAACATATGATGTACCTTCAATCACTTTTGTTGTTACTTTCATTGTTTTTCCATCAACTACGATACTTGTTGTTTTTGTTTTACCATCATATTTTACTGGAATCTCTAATTGAGACATTGCATCTTTAAGTGGTACATAAATAGTATTCCCCTTAACAATTACTTCTGATTCATCAAAATAAGCTGCTTTTACTGTCATTATATCTGTAAGTTCATCCATTGTATATACTACTGTACCTTCTGGAACTTTTACTTCTTTCGCTACTGCTTTTTTGTAGTCTGCTGTTAGTTTACAGTTAACTGCTACCTTTTCTTCATCTACAGTTAAAACTAAGTTAAATTCATCATCCATTTTTAAGCTATCATCTGCAAATTTGTATTCTACTTTTGCATTGCTACCTTTAATCATTGGTTGAATTGTTTTTACAACTTCGTCCATACCAGCTGTTAATTCTTTTTCAAGTTCAGTAAAATCTTCTTCTGTCATTTGACCTGTTGCAATCATACTTGTTTTGAATAAATCACTTGTACAGAATACTGTTATAAATTCTTTTCCTGCTTCAATAAGTTTTTCATCTGTTAATTCTATTGTGTATGTTCTATCATTTTGAGCAATCTCAATATCTGTTTTAATGTCTTTGAACATATCAAGGTACTGAGTATTTAATTCTTTAGATAGGTCCATTCCTGGATAATCAATTCCTATGTATTCAGATGTAATCGCTTTAAATTCTTTAGTAGTTTCCATTCCTGTTAAATTAAATAAATCCTCAAAGTATGATTTACTCATATAGACTTTATTGTCTTTAACCATTACTTTGATTGGAGAAAGTTTTATTTCACTAGATAAATCTAATACTTCTCCTTCTGCTTCTAACTTTTTAAGTACTAAAGTAGCTTCTGCAGAGTTTTCTTTTTGATTTGCATAACCACTCATTTCTGCAGTAACATTAACTTTTACGCCACCTGCTTCTAATGTAAATACAACGTCTCCCTTATACTCACTAGCTTCCCAAGCATAGAACTTGTTAAATTCATCAAGTAAACTTAAGCCTGTTTTACTACAACCAATCATCATAATAGCTGTTAAAACTACCATGACTAAAGCTAATAATTTCTTTTTCATATTCTATTCTCCTTTTCTAAGTATTCACACTTCTAAATATTATAATAATTTCAATCTTTTTTCAATACATATCCCTATTTCAAATATATTACAGTACGTTTCGGTTTTAATTTTACCAGCTAATAAACCTAAAAAAAGGTGGCTATGAATTCTCTATCACAGCCACCTTATATACTCCACCACTAACTTTTTTATTAACTCTCTATTGCTAAAATTAGCTTTCTATTGTTTAAATTAAATTTCAGCTTTTAATGCTTCAGCTTTATCTGTTCTTTCCCATGGTAAATCTACATCTGTACGACCGAAGTGACCATATGCTGCTGTTTGTTTGTAGATAGGTCTTCTAAGGTCTAACATTTTAATGATACCTGCTGGTCTAAGATCGAAGTGTTTATTTACAATCTCAACAAGTTTTTCATCACTTACGATACCTGTACCTTTTGTATTAACAAGTACTGATACTGGTTTAGCTACACCAATTGCATAAGCAAGTTCAATTTCACATTGTTTAGCAAGTCCTGCTGCTACAATATTTTTAGCCACATATCTTGCTGCATAAGCTGCTGAACGGTCTACTTTTGTTGGATCTTTCCCTGAGAAAGCTCCACCTCCGTGACTTGCATAACCACCGTAAGTATCTACAATGATTTTACGTCCTGTAAGTCCAGCATCTCCAACTGGTCCACCAATTACGAAACGTCCTGTTGGGTTGATGAAGTATTTTGTTTCATCATCTAAAAGTTCAGCTGGAACGATTGGTTTAATAACGTATTCCATAATATCTTCATGAATTTGTTCTTGAGATACTGCTTCTGAGTGTTGTGTAGAAACTACGATTGTGTCGATTCTAACAACTTTGTCACCATCATATTCTACAGTTACTTGTGTTTTACCATCTGGTCTTAAGTATGGAAGTGTACCATTTTTACGTACTTCTGATAATCTTTTTGATAATCTGTGTGCAAGTGAAATTGGCATTGGCATAAGTTCTGGTGTTTCATCACATGCGAAACCGAACATCATACCTTGATCTCCTGCTCCGATTGCTTCGATTGCTGAATCTGTCATTTCACCTTTTTTAGCTTCGAGTGCTTTATCTACACCCATAGCAATATCTGCTGATTGCTCATCTAAGGCAACAATTACGCCACAAGAGTGTCCATCGAAACCATATTCTGGTGCGTTGTACCCTATTTCATTAATTGTATTTCTTACGACTTTGTTAATGTCTACATAACAGTTAGTAGTAATTTCACCCATTACTAATACTAACCCTGTTGTAAGTGCTGTTTCACAAGCAACACGTGCATTTGGGTCTTTCTCAAAAATCGCATCTAAAACTGCATCTGACACTTGGTCTGCAATTTTATCTGGATGCCCTTCTGTTACTGATTCTGATGTAAATAATCTTCTTGCCATTTTTCATAGCCTCCTTTTTCTTTTGTAGAATTCCTGAAACTAAGCAAACAGCCTAGAAAGGCTATTTTTCTAATAAAAAAACCTCATTCTAAGAATGAGGTTTGCTATTCGTTCATTGATCCTCATCTTACGTATGTATATACGTGGGAATTGGCACCTTAGTATTAAACTAGGTTGCCGGGTTTCATAGGGCCCTGTCCCTCCACCTCTCTGGATAAGAATTATTAAATTATTAAGTTTTAAGTCTCTCTCATTATAACGATATCATAATTACTTGTCAATAACCTTTTATTTTATATTTTTCCATTTATCTTTTCTAATTGGTTATTTTTTGTATCGTTCATACTATTTTGTGCCTTGTATGTATTGAGCATTTGCTTATACATGCTATCTGCAAGCCCTATACCACCTGCTTCTACCATCTCTTCACAAAGTGCATCTATCATATTATCTTCAAACATTTTCTCATAATCACCTTTTTGAGTGATTCCTTCATCTGTTAACATGCACTCTTTCATTTTCTTAAACACATAAGAAAGCATGTAAGTTTCAATTTCCTTACAACTCTCTTTAAGCTCATCTGTATCTTCCTTTTCCATAGCTTTTTCAAGCACTTCACTAAATTCACCATTTGTAAGTTTATTATTTTGTGTTATTAAATCTTTTTGCAAGCTAGTTATTCCTTGAATATTTGTAATATCCATTTTATCCGCCCCCTAACTAACGTTTAAGTTCATTAGCTTGTTGAAGCATTGTATCTACTGTTTGAATTGCTTTTGAATTAAGTTCATAAGCACGTTGTGCTACGATAAGCTTAACCATTTCATCTGCTACTTGTACGTTAGAACCTTCAAGATATCCTGTACGAATTGTACTTCTTTTAAGTTCTTCATTTTCGCCTTCTACTAAAGGTTCACCTGAGTTAGGTGTTTCTACATAATAGTTATTCCCAATTGCTTCAAGCCCTTGTCTATTAGCAAATTGCACCATTTTAATTTGTGCAATATCCATCCTTGTATTTGTTTCTTGATCCATGTAATACACTGAACCATCTTGGTCGATCTTAACCTTCTCAACAGGCACATCTCCACCAATAATAATCGATTCATCTTCTGTGCTCATAACTGCATTACCATCAGAAGTTACAAGTGCGTATGCACCTTCATCGGCTAATAAAGACATTCTAAAACTACCATCTTTTGTATAAGCTACAGTATCATTTCCTTTATCAATTACAAAGAACCCTTCACCTTGAATCGCTAAATCTGTTGGATTATCTGTTTGTGTAAGTGTTCCAGATGAATAGTTACGCGAATTTGCAAGTGCACGCACACCATGACCTACTTGGGACGTAGATGGTGCTGTATTATCAGCTGTACTTGCTAAATTAGCATATAATAAACTTTTAAAGTTTGTTGTTTCCCTTTTATAACCTACTGTATTAACGTTTGCTAAGTTATTTGCAATTGTATCTACGTTTAATTGTTGAGCTGTCATCCCTGATGCAGCTGTCCATAATCCTCTTACCATTGTTTATTTACCTCCTATTTTATCTCTTATGGTCTAGCTAACTCGTTAACTGCTTTACCTAATAATGAATCATGTGTTTGTAATACTTTTTGATTAGCTTCATATGCTCTTGAAACTGTAATCATATCTACCATTGATGTTACTGAATTAACATTAGAAGTCTCTAAAAATCCTTGTAACAATTCACCTTTAAATTCTGTTCTTGGTGCTGTACTACTATATAAGTTATCATTCATCTTAGTTAATGCCCTTTTATCTTCAAAATCTGCTAAATCCAGTGTATCAATATACTCAGAGTTTAAATAAACTTCTCCGTTATCTCTAATAACAACATTTCCACCTTGGCTTAAAAAGTCTTCTCCAAAACTAATTGGACCTTCTTGTCCCATAACACTGTAACCTTCAGTTGTTACTAAATCACCATTTTGATTAATACTAAAGTTTCCATCTCGTGTATAAGCTACTCCATTTGGTGTATTGACTACGAAAAATCCATCACCTTGAATCGCTACATCTGAAACCTCTCCTGTATTTCTCACTGAACCTTGTGTAAATTGTGTATATACCTCTGCAACTTTTGCGCCTAAAGTCATTGAACCAATTTGTTCATTGTTAGGCTGATTGTGCTGCATATCATTAATTCTCTTCATGTATATTTCTTTAAAAGAACTAATAACAGTTGTATCCTTCTTGTATCCTGTAGTATTTACATTGGCTAAGTCATTAGAAATAACATCCATCTTTTTAGATTGTACGTTCATTCCTGTTGCTGCCGTATACAAACCCTTAACCATATTTCATCCACCCTCTATTTTTGATAGTTTATTCTTCTTTGCTACCTTTTGCGTATCTATATTCAACCCACATACCAGTTCCTATAGCAACGCAGCTCATAGCATCCTCTGCAATTACTGTATGAATTCCAGTTGCTTCTGTAATAAGTTTATCAAGTCCATATATCAGACTACCACCACCTGTAAGTACAATTCCTCTATCTGAAATATCAGAAGAAAGTTCTGGTGGTGTTTCTTCTAACACACTGCGAATACCATCAATGATTCCCTGAACACTTTCTTCTAACGCTTCTCTAATTTCCTCTGAATTAACTGTTACATGTTTAGGAAGTCCCGATACTAAATCTCTACCTCTTATTTCTATTTCGGCAGGAACATCTCTTTTATATACACTTCCCACATTAATTTTTATTTCTTCTGCTGTTCTTTCCCCAATAAGAATACTATATTTCTTTTTCATAAATTTGATAATTGTATCATCAAACTCATCCCCTGCAATTTTAAGTGATCTTTTAACTACTGCTCCCCCTAAAGAAATAACGGCAATATCAGCTGTTCCCCCACCAATATCAACAATCATACTACCGCAAGGTCTTGAAATATCAATACCAGCTCCAATAGCTGCTGCAATAGGTTCTTCGATAGTATCTACAAATCTAGCTCCAGCTTGTCTCGTAGCATCTTCTACTGCTTTTTTTTCTACTTCTGTTACACCACTTGGAATACATACTCCAATTCTTGGCTTTACAAGTCTATGACCAATTGCTTTTTGAATAAAGTATCTAAGCATGGCTTCTGTTGCGTCATAATCCGAAATAACACCTTGTCTTAATGGTCTAATCGTTCTAATATTAGCTGGTGTTCTACCAATCATTGCTCTAGCTTCTTCACCTACTGCAATGACTTCATTTGTTTTTTCTTTAACTGCTACTACTGATGGCTCACGTAGTACAATTCCTTTTCCTTTTACATAAACAAGTACATATGCTGTACCTAAATCTATTCCTATATCAGCGCCCATTCCAAACATATAATTTCTCCTTTTATTAGTAATAATCTCTTATATATTTTATATTTTCTTTGATTAACTGCTTCTATGTGTAATTCCTCAAATATTATAGCATTTATTCATTCCAATTTGCATAAAACTTATATGTATTTCTTAGTCTTTTTACCTAGAAAATATTTATGAGGTTAGTAGGTTTATACTATCGCTCCCTACTAACCTCATATTTAAACTATTTCATAATAGTTGAATACTTTTCTTTAGTTGCAAGTCCCCCTCTTAAGTGCCTTTCTGCTTTGTTAAGTTCTAAAACTTTTCTAGCTTCATTAGCAAGCTTTGGATTTATCTTTTCAAGTCGCTCAGTTACATCTTTATGCACTGTACTCTTGCTAATACCGAACTTCTTAGCAGTTTCTCTTACAGTAGCGTTATAAGTAATGATAAATTTAGCAGCCTCTACTGCTCTCTCTTCTATATACGCTTTCAAGAAAAGGTCCCCCTTAACACGACTCTTGATTTATATGTATGCATAGCACTTCCTACTTATTACAAATTAGGGCTTATTCTCTTTAAAAATTTATACATATTTGTAACTAAATAAAAAACAGGCTAAAACACCTTAAGTGCTAGCCTGCTTTCCTTATTTTTCAGCTGTTTCGATATATTGGATTGGGTCAACAGATTTGTTATCATGTATTACTTGTAAAAAGACATTACCTTGTTCAGCTTTAAAAGAATGCATAAAGTCTCCTGCTTCTCCTAATACAGTACCAGCTTGAACTGTTTGACCTTCATGAAGCTCATTACTCATTTTACCATCTGAAAGTCCATAAATAACTTCATCACCGTTTTCAAGCTTTAAAACTACACATTGACCTATATTTGGAATTGAACTATCAAAGTTTTTGTACATGTCTCTAAGATCATTACTATCTTCTTTGATAGCTTCAATTGTACCATCTGCAATTGCATAAATCTTACTACCACTGTCAGCATTATAGCAAACACCATAGTAATGTTCAGGAATTGCCTTACCTTGATTTCCTTTAGCTTCTCTATCAATCTATCTCCAGTAAAGTCAATAACTACAGGAGTATTTTCTTCTACAGGATTTACAAATAAAGATACTGATTCGTCACTAACTGCTGCTTCTATATTTAATGCTTCATCTTCTGTCTCTGGAACTGTAGTTGCTTCTGGAGTAGGTGCTACTTCTGTTTCTTCTTCAGTAGTAGCTTGTTCTTCTACTTGTGCTTGTTCTTGAATGTCTTCTGGCTCAAGAGATTTCTCTTCTGATATATCTGTTTCATCACCTGATGTCATTTCTTCCTCTGTTGGCATTTCATCATTTACGATAATCTTTTCGCCTTCATAGTCCTCTGACACCTTACCAGCCACTTGTTTATTTGGGATATTTGTGTCAGGTTGTACATTTCCACCACTAGGTAGAAGTAATACAGCTACAAGCGCACCAACAATCACAACTCCCATTGAAATGTAAAACACATTTCTTTTTAAAAACTGTGTAATCTTATTCATTTTCATATTTACACCTCCGACGTCTAGATTATCGCCAGAGTTTTTCATTATTATTCAAATGAATTGGTTTTTTTAATTATTTTTACTCATTTCGCTGTATGTTTTTATCTCTACTCCCGAATAGTAATAATTTAATATCTCATTATAATCTTTTCCTTGTTTTGCAAGCTCATTGGCCCCATTTTGACTCAGTCCAAGACCAATCCCACTACCTACAACATCGAATATAAAATAGTCGCCAGATAAATAAATTTTAAAATTACTGGATTCTAAACCTAATAATGTTTTAAATGCTTCTCCATTTAAAATAACATTACCAACTTGAATACTTTTAATATATCCTGCTTCATCTTTTTCAATAACTTGAATCTGATTTTCTAAGTTCTTTTCACTAGCAACTAATTCTGGATATTTCTTAGACAGTGCTTCGATTATATTACTTTTACTAAGCTTCACCTGTTTATTACTTGCTTCATCTTGACTTTCTACACTAACTAAATATGGTACTTCTACATCATATACATCCTTGGCATTCCTTGTAAGTCCACCATTAGATTTATGATATAAAGGTTGTATAGGTTGTCCGTTATAAAACATCATTTGATCCTTCGTTTCTTCTACAGCTTCTTTATAAGTTTCATAAATACTCTCATATTCATTTTGCCAAAGCTGTTTCATTTCTTCTTCTGTATAGCCACTAAGTGCTAGCTTTGCTTGCATCCCCAAAGCTCTTCTCGCCATATATGTCCTTATAATAACAGCCTGTGCCTTAATGGCTTCATATTCATATTTATAGGATATTTCTTTAGCTAAAATAGGGATAATAAGTGACTCGTCTAAGAGCATTGACTCCTCATCCGTTTGACTGATTTGCTCTGCCCTAATTTCTGCTAACATATTTTGTCTATTGTAACCACTGCCATATATAATAATGATAGGAATTAAAAACAAACTTATGCCTACCATAGCACATGCCTTCATTAGTTGCTTCATCATACTCCCCCCACCTAACTTGTACTTATTATTACATTATATGAAGGCATAAAATATATATGTGTAAAATGATGACCTAGTTTTAATAGGGTGCATTATAAAATGGGAAAGCAATAATAAGTTGAGTCACATTTTGAATTTCATTGTATGTGAATGCAATTTGCATATTAACTCTTTTACCTGTGAAATTCATAGTATAGTCATCAACAAGAGGTGTATAGCCGTAATAAGCAGTAGTTGTCATATTGTAATCATCTTGATAACTATTTACATATTTTCCTTGTAAAGCTTTAAAAAGCTGATTTTTATAAATCTCTCTTTGCCCTTCATTTAACTCACCTTTTACAGTACCAATGAAGCTAATCATTTCTTTCGTATCTACTTGCCACTCTTTAAAAAGTGTAATTGTGGCATTTCTTATCTCCTCTACCTCAGCTAGGTTTTGTAATCCTTGAATCTGCATATTATAAACGGTGGTTTCTTCATTTCTAGTTTCGTTTTTAATGCTTAAAGTATATTGTGTATTTTCCTTACCTTCTAACCTTTGAACTGCTGCTAATGTCTTTTCTCCTTCGATTCTTCTTTCATTTAATATGCTAGAAGGCATTCTCATATTCTCTGTAATACCTTTAATATTTACAGTTACTTGCTCATATGTAATCTCATTAAGGTTTATTAATTTATAAAGCCTTGCTATCTCATCACTTTTGATATGGTTACTCGCCCCTATGTATGTCATTGATCCTAAAACTACAAATAGTAGTATCAAGTATCTACTCTTCCTCATTTTATTCATAAAAAAAGCCCCCATCTCTTAACACTTATTTATGTTTAGAGC
>OOCW01001068.1_pt1 | contig 21572 bp, 20 predicted proteins | sample 1671201 | NCBI WGS metagenome assembly OOCW01 (sample SAMN06348132, study PRJEB24527) | human gut metagenome | biome: human gut; feature: ankylosing spondylitis patient; material: feces | host: Homo sapiens | place: China | collected 2015-10
CGCTAAGTAGTGAGTTTACGAACTCTTAGCTATCCTCCACTGGTAGGGTATGGGTTCCCTACGCTAAATAGTGAGTTTACGAACTCTTAGCTATCCTCCACTGGTAGGGTAAGGCCAAATAGAGTCACGATAAATTTTCTCTCTAGAAATTTATCGTGACTAACATAATTCGTACTGACTCATCATCGTCAAGACTAAATTAAGATCTTCAATTTTTATCTTACCACTGAGATTAATAATAATTCCTTCTTCAGCTAATTGTTTTAAAATGCGATTAATACTTCGGATATTTGATCCTAATTCCTCAACAATTAATACTTTTGGAATACAGTTATTCTTATATTGGCTAACATATTTCCAAATATAAAGTAAGACTTGGTATTTTAATGGATAACTAACTGCCGATCGCATCTTAATACCTGTATTAATCAATTTTTCAGCTAATTGTCTGACAATATATAATGAAATATTGAAGTCATGTTCCATCCATTTCAAAAAATGCTCACGTTTAATCACATACATTTCCCCATCTTCCATCGCTTCTACAAAACAAATCACTACACTATCAGTGAACACTTCAACATCACCAAGCAATCCTCCTGCTTCGTAAATTCGCATTAAATGTTTTGCCCCATTTTCTGATAAGGAATAGGTCTTCAGCTTTCCGCTCTTTAAAATAATAATCGAATCTAGCCGATCCTCTGCATTTAAAATAATCTCCTCTTTTCGAAATGATTTCACTTCATACTTACCTCTTAAAAATGAACTCGTTTCGAGTTCTTTCATCAATAATGACACGTCCTGCCTCCTTCTTAAACTAAACTGGACAAATGTCCTCGCTCCTTAAGATTTATTTTGTTATTATAGTCTACAATATTAATCTAAACAAGGAGTGTTAATTTTGAACGATTCATTACAAACATCCCCTATTCACAAATTATTACTAAAATATTGTATCCCAGCCATCGTCAGCATGATGACTGTTTCACTCTACAATACGGTTGATCGTGTTTTCATTGGTCACATTCCTGATATTGGATCACTCGCTTTAACCAGCCTCGGAACAGTGATGCCATTTATTACGATTATTTTAGCTTGTGAGCTTTTAATTACTTATGGAGCCATTGCTAATCTTTCAATTAAACTAGGAGAGAAAAATCAACTAATGGCAGAAAAAATATTAAATCAAGTCCCTGGTCTTGGAGTAATGATAAGTTTACTTCTCATGATTATCTTCTTTATCTTTAAAACACCACTTCTAGAACTCTTTGGAGCAAATAAAATCATCTTACCACTAGCATCAGAATATTTAAATGTGATAATTCTCGGAATCCCATTCTATATTATTGGTTTTTCTTTAATGGCTACGATTCGATCAGAAGGTAACCCAAAAAGAGCAGCTCTCATTCTAATAATGAGTTGTGTCATTAACATTGTTCTAGATCCTATCTTTATCTTTGGGCTAGGATTAGGAATTAAGGGGGCTGCTATTGCTACCGTCCTCTCCTATCTTGCTGTTTTTATTTATGTCTTTTACTACTATAGTATTGGAAAGTCAAATTTAAAGTTAAAATGGGCTTACTTAAAACCTGAATTATCACTTATCAAGCCTATCTTACTATTTGGGTTATCTACTTCTCTTGTTCAGTTAATAACAGCTTTAATTCAAATTTTATTTAATCGTTCATTGGCCTATTACGGTACACCTTTATCTATAGGTGCCTTTACGACGGTAACAACGATTACAAATTTAGCCCTAATGCCTGCTGTTGGAATTAATCAAGGGTCAGTTCCTATTATCGGTTATAACTACGGTCAGAAACGTTATGATCGTGTAAAATTAACATTTATTCAAGGAACTTTAGCAGCGACTATTATTTTTACGATTGGATTTATTTTAATTCAACTGATTCCAGACATTTTAATTCGTTTCTTTAATTCAGATGACTCACTGCTACCCTCTACAACAGAGGGACTTAAACTTTACTTATTTAGTCTGCCCCTTTGTGCGTTAACAACAACCGCACCAAACTTCTTTCAAGCAATTGGACAATCTAAACTTTCGATTTGGCTTGTTATTCTTAGACAGATTATCTTACTAATTCCACTAATTTTAATTTTACCCAAATTTATAGGGTTAAATGGGGTCTGGTTAGCACAACCTATTACTGATTTAATAATTGCCATCATTTCTTTCTATCTAATTAGAAAGGAGTTTAAGCGATACTCAAGTGTTTAAGGAGTGACCCTTTGAATGTTCGATAAATTAAAGATCAATAAAAAATATCTTAATATAGGTCTAATTACGCTAATGATTGGAGTCCTTTTACTGTTCGTTTATCAAGTCTCCCGTCATTCAGTTGATATCTTTCTATTTTTTAAAAATTTATTTTTTAATTTTTTAGCTGTCATTTCCCCAATTATATACGCCTTTATTATTTCTTATATTTTATATCGTCCCCTATTATTTATCGAACATTACTTTAAAAAACTATGGGATAGATGGACAAAGGTTAGCTTATCATCTAAGACCTATCGCTTAATCAGCCTTCTTATCCTTGTCATTGTAGTATTTGGAACAATTACTTTATTGATAAAATCTATCGTACCACCATTATTCCAAAATCTTCTGACTATTGGAGAAGATATTCCAAATTTTCAAACAATTTTAACAGAATGGCTTTCAAAGTTAGCACCTTACTTTAAATCGATTCATATTACAGATAATCAAATTCATCAATTAACGACTTATATTACGGGCTTTTTGAGTGGATTTTTAACTAAAATTTTTGCCTCAGGAACAGGGATGGTCACAAATGTTGCTACCTTTTTTATTAATCTTTTTGCGACACTCATCTTAACTTTTTATTTTCTAAAAGATAAGGAGTCCATTTTTATCGCCATTGATAAAATTGCAACTGTGACTCTTTCAATCAATACCAAACTTAAAATAAAGAGATTTCTGAAGGATGTCCATGAAATATTTGGCGGCTTTATTTTAGGTCAACTATTAGATGCTCTGATTGTTGGTATTGCTTCAACGATTCTTCTTTTAATTATTGGGCATCCATTTGCTTTATTAATTGGATTCATCGCTGGTATTACAAACGTGATTCCGTATATTGGTCCTATTATTGGTGCTGTTTTAGCCTTCATCTTAGGATTATTTACAAGTGTTAAGCTGGGACTTTTAGGTGCTCTGTTATTAATTATCTACCAACAGATTGATGGAAACTTTGTACAACCTAAAATTCTTGGGGAAAGCGTCGGACTAGCGCCAGTCTGGATTTTCATGGCGATTTTAATTGGAGGAAATTACTTAGGTGCTTTTGGGATGATTTTAGCAGTTCCGATTGTCGCCTTGCTAAAACTTTACATTGAACGACGTCTCGTTAAGCTTCAAAATCAGAATTAAGTTTCATGGCAAAAAGACCGCCGAATAACACCCTTTTCATTTAAACAATCTAAAACGTATGACTTTAAGACGAGTGTTTATCTTAACTGGTCAACTGGAAAATGAAACATTTTTATTTATTTTTTTCACAAATTCCGTTATAATTACTGTGAGGAAGAGAAGACTAAGCAAGAATTTGCAAAGTTCTCAATCCAATAATTTAATAATACAATGGAGGTAACAACATGTTAGTTTCTGCTAAAGATATGTTACAAAAAGCCTATGAAGGTAAATACGCTGTTGGTCAATTCAACATCAACAACTTAGAGTGGACTAAAGCTATCTTATTAACTGCTCAAGAAAACAACTCACCAGTTATCTTAGGTGTTTCTGAAGGTGCTGCAAAATATATGTGCGGTTACGAAACAATCGTAGGTATGGTTAACGGAATGATGAAAGAATTAAACATCACTGTTCCTGTTGCATTACACTTAGACCACGGAAGCTACCAAGGTGCTTTAGACGCTATGGCAGCTGGATTCTCTTCAATCATGTTCGATGGTTCTCACTATGCAATCGAAGAGAACATCGCTAAAACAACTGAAATGGTTAAATTAACTGCTGAAAAAGGATTATCTTTAGAAGCTGAAGTTGGATCAATCGGTGGAGAAGAAGACGGTGTAGTTGGTAAAGGTGAAGTTGCTGACCCAGCTGAATGTAAACAAATCGCTGACTTAGGAGTAACTATGTTAGCTGCTGGTATCGGAAATATCCACGGTAAATACCCAGAAAACTGGGCTGGATTAGCATTCGATGCTTTAGAAGCAATCAACGCTTCAACTGGAAATACTCCATTAGTATTACACGGTGGAACAGGAATCCCAGAAGAAATGATCAAAAAAGCAATCTCTTTAGGTGTTGCTAAAATCAACGTTAACACTGAATGCCAATTAGCATTCCAAGAAGCTACTCGTAAATACATCGAAGCTGGAAAAGATTTAGAAGGTAAAGGATTCGACCCTCGTAAATTATTAAACCCAGGATTCGAAGCTATCAAAGCTACAGTTAAAGAAAAAATGGAATTATTCGGATCAATTAACAAAGCTTAATTATCTGTTCCATCTTAAAAACGTCTACCTTTCGTAGACGTTTTTTTATTTATTGCTCATAAATTCATAACTAACGTTTAAATTAATAAAGTAAAAATCTTTATGACAGGAAAGTTATGTTATGAAAAAGAAAATAACTATTCTAACACTTTTGACATTAATAGCTTTAGTTAGTGCTTGTAGTCATAAAAATACTGATGTCTCTAATCAGAACCCAAGTACTGAAAATCATACAACACAAAAAAATGAAAATACGAATCAGAATCAATCGAACAACCAAATAACCGATGCAACAACTGGTCCTTCTTGGGCAACTGATGATCAGTCTCTTGATACAGCAGTAAAAGATAGCTGGATCGTTATCATTACTAAAGATTTAAAAACTGATCGTGAATTAGTCTTTGAAGGTGGATTAAAAAAAGGTGATGAAGTGGTTCCACGTTTACTTGCTTTATATAACCAAGATGAAAATCGTGTTAAAACTGCTTCTTACACTTTAACTGCTCCTAAAGCCACATTCAAACAAGATGGTTCTCGTATCAAAGGTGGAACATTCAAAGGAGATGTTTACGTCGAATGTAATAACTTTGAATTAGTTGATGCAACAGTTGATGGAAATATCTACTTCAAAACACAAGAAGCTAAAGATAGTTTTAAGCTAGATAATACATCAAAAGTGACGGGTAATGTAGAGGTTAAATAATCATAAATAAAAGAGCTATGAAAAAAATAGCTCTTTTATTTAGGCTCTGTTTTAGATAAGTGTTGATAATTAAAAACATTGATTTCATCATACTTAATTGTATCTATTATCAATGAGTTAGGCGAAGCAATCATGATTTTTATTAAATATCAACATTCTTTTAAAACACAGCCTTTATTTATTTAAGTATTGTTCTAAAATCCAATTATTTTGATAAATTTCGGTTGCAGCTTCAACACCAACATAACGAATATGCCAAGGTTCATACTGATATCCAGTTTCAGATTCTCGCCCTTCTAAATAGCGAATAATATAGCCAAATCGATGTGCATTGTCTTTTAGCCAAATTCCCTCAGCTGTTTTACCAAATTCCGTTGTTAATTGTCCATTGACACTATCAGCTGTCACATCAATCGCTAAACCTGTTTGATGCTCACTATGACCTGCTCTTGCACTAAAACGATCGGCAGCTTCTTGCCCATTTTGATCAACATATCGTTGATATAATGAAACTTGTGTTTCGTATGAACGATAGCCACTTCGTGCTAAAAAGATTAATCCCGCTTCTTGTTCTGCTGCACTGAATAATTGTTCAAGATGTTGTGATGCTTCTTCACGTAAATAAATAGTTTTATTTTGTTCATGCCCAAGTGCCAAAACATTTGGGAGCACTAAGTCACTTGGAGCATAACTTGAATCTAATGCATAATTTTTATTCACTAATACGAGTTTTGAATCTCCATTTGAGACTGTTATAACATTTTCATAAAACGAACTTTCCAAGTCTAGCTTAGCCTGTTGTTGTGCTAGTCGTTCCTCTTCTAGTCTTTTTTCTTCAGCTAAACGTTCTTCCTCTTGTCGTTTTTCCTCGGCTAAACGTTCTTCTTCTAAAAGCTTTTCTTTAGGCAGTTGATCTAAGTTTGCTACAGTTGCTGCCTGATTCGTTTGATAGAACGATTGTGACGATAATGGTTTTCCGACTGAATCTTGACGACTTTCTCCAGAAATCGTCATGTTCTTACTTAGACTTATTCCAATTGTAATAATAAACAATCCCAAAAGAGATCCAAATTTAATCATTTTTTTCTTCAACTTCATACGCTCCATGAATTAATAACCCTATCCCATATATATTTTATATAATTTTAGTATATCACAATTCTGTTTAAATCGTTCAAATTATCCAATAATCAGACAATTATTAAGAGCGAATTTCGATAAAAATATCGTTTGATATCGTTCTATCGACATTGCATCATAAAAAGGGAGCTATATTAGCTCCTTTTAGTTCAGATTATTTTCTTCAATCTGATTTTCATTAGTCGATGGTTTTTGTAAAGAAGAAATTAAATCAATTAAATTAATTCCTGTTAAAGATTCTACCACCTCTGGAACTTCTGAGATCATCTTAGTTACATTTTGAGTCACTTTGGCTGCTCCGTGCCCCCCACCATTATCAATGATGACCATCTTCTCAGTTTGCGATAATGGATCTGCGATATTTTTTGCAATATCAGGTAACTTCTCAACAATCATCTGTACAATTGCTGCTTCTCCATATTGTTTATAAGCTTCAGCTTTTTCACGCATGGCCTCTGCCTCTGCTTTCATCGCTTCCGCAAGTGCCTGACCTTTTACACGAGTCGCTTCTGCTTCAGCAGCACCTTTAATGCGAATTGATTCTGCCTCCGCTTCTGCATTTTTGATGATAGCATAACGTTGTGCATCCGCTTCTTGTTGTTCTTTATATTTTTGAGCCTCTGCAACTTTTTTAACAGTTGCTTCAAGTTCTTTTTCTTGTTTGATTGCTTGTTGCATCGCAATTTCCGTTTGACGTTGCTCTTCAAATAACTGTGTATTTTTTAATGCTTCAATGACGCTCTTTTTCACAATATTTTGTTCCACTTCATAGGCATAATCAGCTTTCGCTTGGGCTTTTTGCTCCTCTTCTTTATAAGCTTGGACACGTAATTCTTTTTCTTTTTTTGCTAATGCAATCTCAGTTTCAGCTTTTAATTGTGCCTCAGTCCCTAGTCGTTTTGCTTCTGATGTTTTTTGCATACGATCTCGTTCAGCCTCTGCTTCAGCAATCGCTGCATTTTTCTTCACTTCAGCAATTTGTTTTGCTCCTAATGCTGTTAAATATCCTTTGGTGTCATCAATGTCACGGATTGTAAAGGTTTTAATCTCAAGTCCCATCTTATCAAGATCAGCCTTAGCAACATTCTCCACTTCATTTGCAAACATTTCGCGATCTTTATAAATTTCCTCAATCGTCATCTTAGAGACAATTTCACGTAGTTTTCCCTCTAATACATCTTGTACCGTTTCTTTAATGACATTAATCGTTTCTTTTTCACGACCCGTGTTAAACTGCTCTACAGCTAATAAAACACTTTTAGGATCCGAATTAACTTTAATAATAGCGACCCCATCTGTATCAATTGGAACCCCATTACTATCTAATGACTCATGCGTTTTAACTTCTACCTTAATATTTTCTAAAGAAATCCGTGACGTTTGTTCAAGATAAGGAATGACAATTCCTCCACTCCCACTAATCACACGACGCTTTAATCCAGTGACAACAATCGCTTTATCCTGTGGTGCCTTTTTCCACAACATCAATAAAATAATGATAACTACAGCTGCTAGCACAATCCACCCGATATAAGGTAATAAGGCATCTAACATTATATGTCCCCCTCCTATATGTACTTACAATAATCATATGACTTTTTTCACTTAAATAGAACAAAAGGACGCTAAACTTATTATTTAGTGTCCTTTTCTTATTTATTTTTCTAGCATGATATTTAATACTTCAATATCCGTTTGTTTCATTCCTTCTCGTCCTAAACGTCCATATGCTTCAATGGTTTGTTCAATTGTTGATTGAACCATTCCACATTTCTCATCAAAAGCAACCCCACGCATTGCTAAATAATGCCCCATAATTGCAGCATCTAAACTTGAGGCAATTTTAGCTGCGCATGAAGCCTTAGCTCCGTCACAAACAATTCCTGCGATATTCGCTAATGTATTTGTAATCGTATTTTCGATTTGTTCAAGTGTTCCACCTTTCATGTATGTTAAAGCCGCTCCACTTCCACAAGCTGCACTTACAGCGCCACAATAGGCCGATAAACGACCAATAAATGTTTTTTGATGAATGGTTACTAAACTCGCTAAAATTAATGCACGATACATCTCATCCTCTGTTAATCCTTTATCCTTAGCATAAACGATTGTTGGTAAGGAAGCTGTCATTCCTTGATTTCCGCTTCCTGATGTCGTCATAACTGGTAAACTACATCCACACATACGAGCGTCTGATCCCGCTGCCGCATAAGCTTTCATTTTAGATTTGACGTCATCACCGTAGCAATCTAAAATCATTTGACCCACATTGACACCATATTGATTTTTTAATCCTTCTTCAGCAATCGTTAAATTATAGTTAATTTGTTGTTCTAACATATCCTTTAAGTCTGTTAAATCAACGGTTTGCGCAAATTCTAAAATATCTGCAATATTTAAAACGGAACGGTCAGTTAAAGCAGAATTAAAATCTTCTTTATTAAAAGATTTTTCTAGTAAGACTTCTCCATTTTTCTCTAAACGACTAATATTAGTATGCGTATGAATTAACTCAACTAATGACGACTGATCGCCTTTTTTCATCTTTACAATAATATGTAAATTTGCATCATTTTCAATTAATTTAACTTTACATAACTTAGCTTCTAATAGTGATGCAACTCGTTTAATTTGTTCTTCATTAACATTTTCAATAACTTCTAATCCTTTTGATGAATCTCCAGCAACTGCTCCGGTAATGGCACTTGCTTCAATTCCTGTTAAATTTCCGGTATTTGGTACGACAACTGATCTAGCATTTTTGATAATATTCCCACTACATTCAATAATAATCTCCTCTGGGAAATTACCTAAAATTTCTCTTGCTTTTGCACTGGCATAAGCAATTGCAATCGGCTCTGTACAACCTAAAGCAGGAACTAATTCTTCTTTTAAAATTGTAAAATATGCTTGATAAGTTTCCTTTGTTACTGCCATAGAATCCTCCACTCCTACCTATTAGGTATTATGCCCAAAAGTCTACCCTACTCCCTCATTTTATCAAATTATCCTTTCATTCTCCACTTATAAATCACAGGACTTCCCCTAAAAACGGTACTATTTTTCCAAATAAATGTATTCATATTTTTTACTTATAATACTTTGATTCTTTGTAAAAATTATGATTAATATTTCCCTTTTCATCAGTCATTCTTTTACCTATGAGATTATGAAATGAACAATTACTAAATCAATCACTTCTCTTTAAACATTTCATACGAAAGATTGTTGACAACCCTTTAAGTAAGGCATATAATTTTAACATCTCAATATCTAGTTTTTAATACTAAATATTATAGTTTGGAGGATTGTTTATGAATGATTTCATTAGAGAGCCAATTAATGGATTGACCCATTTGGCAGGAGCTATTTTATCTTTTATCGCCTTAATTGCGATGATTGTTAAGGTCGCATTGGATAATCCAACCGTTATTGGATTAATCGCGGTTACCATTTTTGGGGTTAGTATGATTTTACTTTATGCAACATCAGCTACTTATCATATGGTCATCTCTTCAGATACAGTCATTAACTTTTTACAAAGGCTTGACCACAGTATGATCTTTGTTTTAATTGCTGGTTCATATACTCCTTTTTGCTTAATTGCATTGAATGGGAAATCAGGATGGATTCTATTCAGTATTGTCACTTTAATTGCGATTTGTGGGATTATTTTCAAGCTTGCTTGGTTTAATTGTCCTCGTACACTATCCACATCTATCTATATTGTTATGGGATGGCTAGCTGTATTTGTATTTAAGCCGCTGCTTACATCATTAAGTGGTCCTGGCCTATTCCTCTTAATTATTGGAGGCATTCTATATACGATTGGCGGAATCATCTATGCCATTAAACCAAAATGTCTTACTTTTAAGCATTTAGGTTTCCACGAGATTTTTCATATTTTCATCTTGCTCGGTAGTCTCTATCATTTCCTTTGCATTTATCTATATGTTATCTAGCAAATGGTGATTCCATTTGATTTTTTTATTAGTAAGATAAATTTAATACTATCTATATACAAACAGATGAATAGCTTCCATTTACCACATCAGAATTAAAAAATTTACACAGTCTCACAATAAAACCAACCAATTTTTCACAATGGAAAAAATTGATCCTTGCTTATATATTAATCAAACCAAATGAATGACTTTTTAATTAAACAAAAGAAAAGACTGAACCGAGTCGGTCCAGTCTTAAATTGAATAAGAGAGCAGATTATTCGCAATCACAATCGTCTTTACGATCGTATTCGCGTTCACGTTCACGGCCACATCCACATCCAGCAAGTTTACACCAGTCTTCATTGCGACGACCATGATCATAACGATTTTTTTCTTTAATAACTTTTTTCTCAATTACATATTCATGATCAAAATGATGATTTTCAACTTCTTTGCAAACAACTGGTACAATGTGTTTTACACAATGACGGAAAGATTTTTCTTCTTTGCAATAAACAGTTGGTTCAACAACAACTTTGCATCTTTCTTTGCGTTCGCATTCTTTTTCACGACGTTGTTTTTTGCATTGACATTTTTCTTCTTCGAAGTAGTCATCTTCTTTGTCAAAGCATTTTTCTTTTTTATCAAAACATTTTTCTTTTTTATCGAAGTAGTCATCGTCTTTTTCGAAGTATCTATCTTCTTTTTCTTCTGGATACCATTTTTCTTCTTTATCCATGCAACGTGAATAACCATATTGTTTCATAATTTATGTCTCCTTTAATGTCAATAATATATTTTCTGCGATTATTGCTCATCAATAAATTGACCTTTCTGACAAAGATTTTTCATTTGCCGTTGACCATGATGATAATAATGTACCTCTCTTTGTTTGATTGGTTTGTAAATATACTGATGATAGTAATAATGATGTTCAACTCTTGTTACGATAACTGGAATGTCACATCTTATAGAGTCAGAATGTTTGACTTCTAGTAATTCATTCTGAGTAGGCTCAAATGTTTGAACGGAAGGATCAAATGTTTTGATTTCGTTCACATTATTTTCTACATTATAAGAATTCCATCTTTCCATTTCACCGCCTCCTTTCCTTTTCCTTTGAGCTTACAGTATAATATATTAATAACTTCAAATTTTGTTAGGGTTATTTTCTTATTTTATTGCTGAATTATATAATCAAGTTAAAAGACAGTAAAAGTAGTTGATAAAAACAAAAAGCCATAGATGATACACCTAATTCATCGTCAAACAAATTAAGAAGTTAATCCTCTACTTCTTATCATCGTATTAAAATAAATCAATTGACAAATATAGATTCAAATTATTATTTAAGTATTAATGCATATGAACGTGTGTATCTAACAAAAATTGAAAATAAAAGTATATTTCTATTATCTTTTATTCAAACAACGATTAACAGTTGAAGAAATCTCCCCCACTTATAAGTAAAATAAACACCGTTGTGGAAAAAAAGAATGTGTATTATCAGAGCAGAAGTTAAAGAATATTGATGAATTATTAAAGCAAGAGTGGGCATTAAATGCAATCTCGGATCGTGATAAGATCATTGCTCATTCATAAAGAGTGTGAACTAACACATTATATAAACTGGAGAAAAGCGGACTGATTGACGATAAAAAGCTATGCTGCAAAAGAAAACACAAAAAAAGCAACTGGATTAGATTCACTCCTTCCAATTGCTTAGTTTGTGATCAATAATTGTCTGATTTAAATTGACAACTCAGGAAACATAAAAAAACCTGAGTAAAAAACACCAAAGTGGCCTATTTTCTCAGGTTTTTTTAGTCTTTTAAATTGGATGAGAATTACCTCTTCAATCCTTTCTTTAAACAAAGAGATACTTTTATCCAATACCATCCTCTATAACATATAACCTTCTAAAGCCTAAGGCTTCTAATTGAATGGCTACAGTTTTACTACGATAACCTTTATCACAATAAATAACAATAGGTTTATCTTTATACTTTTCCAATTCAGGAAGGTGCTCATTAAGTTCTCGCATTGGAATATTAATCGCATTTTCTAAATGAGATTGAATATATTCCGTATTATTTCTAACATCAATAATGACAATCCCTTTTGTCCTATCAATTAACTGTTCAGCCTCTTTCTGAGAAATATACTCGATTGAAGGCAATTCTGAAACAACCTGACTACTTACAGGTTGAATCGTTTCATGTTCTAAAATAGCTAATAGCATTAAAAAAATAAAAACTAAACAAAACGCAAGCTTCCCAACGAATTGTCTCATATTTGTCACTTACTTTCTTTATAGATATTATTAGTATTTAGTTATCTTTCAAATCTATTCTCCAATCTAAAAAAGCCTAAAGATTATTTCTCTAGGCTTTTTGCTTAATCATATTTATAAAATAGCGATGAAAACTTGTATCTTTTGTTAACTCTGGATGAAATGAAGTTGCTAACATTTGCTTCTGTTGACAAGCTACAATATGATTATTGACTTCTAATAAAATATCAACATCAGATTTTACCTGCGTGACATATGGCGCTCGAATAAAAACTAAAGGGATTTTATTGGAAGAAATCTTTTCTATCTCAACTTCTGTTGTAAAGCTTCCTAATTGTCTTCCATACGCGTTTCGCTCAACAGTAATATCCATGACTCCAAGATGAACGGTCGGGTCATTTTCTAAAGATTTAGCCAATAAAATCATTCCCGCACATGTTCCCCACACAGGCATTCCATTTAGTATTCGCTCCTTTAATGGTTGTAATAAGTTAAAATCTCTTAATAACCGTCCAATAGCCGTACTTTCTCCACCTGGAATAATTAAGCCATCGATTTCATTAAGTTCATCAAGGTATTTAACTTCCTGAGCACATACATCTGGGATTTGATTTAATAACTCGAGATGCTCAGCAACAGCCCCTTGAATTGCTAATACTCCTACCTTTATCATCTTACCATCCTCGTTTTGCATATTGCTCATGTTCTGGTAATTGACGAACATCAATTCCACTCATTGCTTCTCCTAAACCTTCTGAAACCTCTGCAATCACTTTGGGATCATTATAGTATGTTGTTGCTTTAACAATTGCCTCTGCACGTTTTTGTGGATTATCAGATTTAAAAATTCCAGATCCTACAAAGACACCGTCACACCCTAATTGCATCATTAAGGCTGCATCAGCAGGTGTTGCAATTCCTCCCGCTGCAAAGTTTACAACTGGTAACTTTCCATGTTCATGAACATAACAAACTAAATCATATGGAGCTCCCATGTTTTTAGCAATCGTCATCAATTCTTGCTTGCTAGCAGCTTGAATTTCACGAATTTCCTTATTCATTGTACGCATATGACGAACGGCTTCAACAACATTTCCTGTTCCAGCCTCACCTTTTGTACGAATCATTGACGCACCTTCCCCAATACGTCGTAATGCTTCTCCTAAATTTTTAGCCCCACAAACAAATGGAACATCGAATTCAGTTTTATCAATATGGAATTCATCATCTGCTGGTGTTAAAACTTCACTTTCATCAATATAGTCAATTTCTAACGCTTCTAAAATTTGCGCCTCAACCAAATGGCCAATACGTACTTTCGCCATAACAGGAATACTAACTGCTTCCTGAATTTCACGAATCATTTTAGGATCTGACATTCGTGCAACTCCACCTTGTTTACGAATATCAGATGGAACACGTTCTAAAGCCATAACAGCCACTGCTCCTGCTGCCTCAGCAATTTTTGCTTCCTCAACATTAACAACATCCATGATAACTCCGCCCTTTAACATCTGAGCTAAGTTTTTATTTAATTGATAACGACCATTCATTTTTTCAGACCCCTTTACATTATGTTTACTATCTCCTATAATAACCGTATCGAAACAATTTCAGATAACGTTAGATAGCTTACTTATTTTATACCAATTTTATCCTATTAACGTCAATATAAAATAAAAAGGAATGATAATAATGTTCCCTGTACCGATACACTTAGATAAAAATAATGCTAATCCAATGTATATGCAATTAGCTAATCAAATAACTCAAATGATTCATCAAAAACAACTAGTTGCCAATACTCCACTCCCTTCAATTAGAAAACTGGCTTCTCACTTAGGCGTTAATACAGTGACGATTGTCTCTGCCTATAAACAGTTAGAAACGAACGGTCTAGTTCAGGCTAAAAAGGGAAGTGGCTACTTCATCATTGAAAAATCACCCAAAACTTCAACTCATGTTCTAGATATACCAATGAAACAAATGACTCAGCAACAGATTCATTTACGCGCAAATGAAATTAACTTTGCAAGTGCCACCCCAGATCCAAGTATCTTCCCTATTACTGCTTTTAAAAATTATTTAAATATTGTTTTAGATCGTGATCAAGGTTATGCCTTTGGGTATCACGAAAGTAACGGATATGAGCCATTACGAGAAAGCTTAAGTCATTACATGAAACGCCATCATATGATTAATATTGCTCCTGAATATATTCAGATTGTATCTGGGGCGCAACAAGGAATTGATATTATCGGAAAAGTGTTATTAAATGCTGGTGATACTATTATCGTTGAAAATCCAACCTATACAGGAGCCCTTGCTGCTTTTAAATCACGAGGTGTTCTAATCAAAGAAGTCTCTCTTGAACAGGATGGATTAAATCTTGAAGAACTTGAACACCTTCTTCAAACACATCATCCTAAATTACTCTACCTGATGAGTAAGTTTCAAAATCCATCAACTATTTCCTACTCTGAAGAAAAGCTTAGACGAATTATTAAACTAGCTGAACAATATGATTTCTATATTGTTGAAGATGATTCAATGGCTGAAATCTGCTATGATTCATCTATAGCTAAACCCAACTTTATATCACTTGATACTTATCATCGAGTAGTTTATATTAAAAGCTTTTCTAAACTCATGATGCCCGGCCTTCGAATTGGATTTATCGCAGTTCCACCTCAATTATCCACATTGATTATGAATGCTAAACATCATACCGACATTTCATCATCTGGTTTAATTCAGAGAACTGTTGATTTATATTTACGCGAGGGAGATTGGGATCAACACATTGAACAAATGAAAGCTATCTACAAAAGAAAATATATACTCATGTTAAACAGTTTAAATTCATTAAAAAAATATGGGATTAGTTTTTTAGAACCAAATGGCGGTTTACATTTTTGGATCAAATTACCTTCTCATATTCAATCAAAAGATTTTTGTAAAGCCTGTCAAAGGCAATCTTTATTAATTATGCCAGGCTCTATTTTCAACGCCAGTCAAGACAATTCAACCGAACAGTATATTCGTTTAAGTTTTGCTGCCTGTAGTGAAGAACAGATTGTGCAAGGAATATCTATCTTGGAGAAGATTCTTGATTCATTCAATTTACCTAAAAAGATGACGATCCTTCCTTTAATATAATTTCTTATAAAGTGATGACATATTTTTATTTGCAACGGATTAAACTATTCTATAACAATAAAATCATATACTTTTATTACAATAATTGGATTTATTATCAACATATCTCATTCGTTTCATGTTAATATATAAGAAAAACACTCTGAGGTATAGTTATGAATCAAATTACACTTGAAAATATTATGTTAATCTGTCAAAAATGTTTTTCCTACCTAGACGCTAGAATAGATGATCACCCGTCTCAAGTAGCCTATTTATATTGGCGATTACTAGATAATAGAGGGACTTATTCTAAAAAAGAATTATATGATCTAGTTAGCATTGCTTTACTTCATGACATTGGTTCTTATAAAACCCAAGATTTTGATAAATTTCTAAATATTCATTCAACTTCATATGATCATGCTATTTATGGAGCATTATTCATTAAACATTTTTCCCCCATCTCGCATTTATCTGATATAATTTTATATCATCATTCAGATTACGAGAGCTACGAATCTCCATATAAACCTGAAACATCCCTTCTTTATTTTATCGATCGAATGAGTATTTTCTTTAATTATAGCTGGCAAATTGAAGATTTCTTTCTCTCACTAAATACAGAAATCGATAGTCAATTCATTTCAGAATTTCACGAAATTAACCGAAAGGAAAACTTAATAGACAATATTCAAACAGGTTATTTTAAAGAATTGCTTCGTAATTTTTTTGCTACGTCAATTCAATCACCCGAAGATGCCATTAAATATTTATCTATGATTAGTTATACAATTGATTCACGTAGTGAGTGTACAGTCTTACATACGATTATGGTATCAGCTATTTCAAATTATTTAGCCCAAAAGATGAATTATAATCATAGTATGGTTCAAAAAATTTCATTAGCAGCAATGCTTCATGATATTGGAAAGATTTCTACACCAATTAATATTCTCGAGAAACCAGGAAAGTTAACTAATGAAGAAATGGAGATTATGCGAGAACACGTTACTATTACGTACGAAATTTTAGAAAATTTAGGAAGCCGAGACGTTCAAGAATATGCGTCTTATCATCATGAAAAATTAGATGGGACAGGCTATCCTTTTGGTTTAAAAAAAGACCAACTATCTATTCCAGCTAGAATCATTATTGTTGCTGATATTATGGGAGCATTAATGGCCGCTAGAAGTTATAAAGAAAGCTTCCCAAAGGATAAAATTATTAATATATTATCTGAATTAGCAGCTCAATCAAAGATTGATCAATCGTTAGTCGATCTTGTAATTGATGAATATGACGATATTTGTCAATATCTCTCATCTCTGTCGAATCCATATCACAAATTCAAAAATGAGTATATGAGCATAGTTACAAAGATGTCCGCATAAAAAAATTCCCGGAGAATTATTTCCCGGGAATTTTTTTATTAAAATAGCTTACTTAATTCAAAAATTTTATCGTCATCATATAATTTAAATTTTAATGGTGTAATCGTAATATAACCATTCTTAATCGATTTAACATCAGTCTCTTCTGGTTGATCAATATCAATTAATGGACCTGATAAACGATGTCCCCCTTGTTCTTCGACATAACACTCATCATAACGACTAATCCCAACAGTTGCAACTTTGATCCCTTTAGGTTCTTCTAATGAGGGAAAATTAATATTAATTGTCGTATCTGTTGATAATGTTTGTGATAATAACTTTTCAAAAATGGCTGGAAAATGTGACTTCACAATATCAAAATTTGAGTTGGTTGTTGAAATTGCCATGGCAGGATAACCACATAAATTAGCTTCAATAGCACCTGAGACCGTTCCAGAATATAAAACATCTGTTCCCACATTTCGCTCATCATTAATTCCTGATAAAATTAAATCAGGCTTTATTTTTAAATGTGCTAAAGCATACTTTACACAATCAGCAGGCGTACCATCTACACCAATCGCTAAAGTAGCTCCTTTAATCGAATCAGGATAAGACTTTAATGGGCGACGCATTGTGATTCCATGACCAACAGCACTATTATTAGTATGTGGAGCTACAATATAAACCTCACCATAATTAGAAGCAATTTGTGCTAATGTATGAATTCCTGGAGCTTTAATACCATCATCATTTGTAATTAAAATCTTCATTTTATCATTCCTTAATGTTTTTTTGCCAATTCATCTAAGTCTTGAATCATTTGATCAATCATATCCCAACTATTTACACGAGCACCAGCGGCTTGAACATGGCCACCTCCACCATATTTTTTTGCAACCTCATTTACAGCAGCTCCACTCGAACGTAAATTTACTCGAATATCATTATTTTCTTTATCTTCTACAAAGAATGCCCAAATTTTTATTCCCTCAATATTCGCTAGTGTATTAACTTGTGAAGAAGCTGAATTTTCATCTATATTAAGTTCTCTTAATTTTTCATCTGTTAATTTAAGATAACCAACACCATTATCTGTTTCTTCAAAGTTTAATAAAGCATAACCTTTAAAACGTACCATCGATTTAGATTGTGTATACATATTTGAATATAAATCAATCATATCAAAATCGTATTTTAATAGTTGTGCTGCATAACGTAAAGTTTGATCTGATACTCCTCTGAATAAGAAGCGCCCTGTATCCGAAACAATTCCATTAAATAAACAACGTGCCCCGTTATCATTTGTTTTTAAATTATTTTCAATTAATAGGCTTGTAATCATTTCGCAAGTAGAAGTATATGATGTATCAATCCATTCAATATCTGCATATTCATCTGAGAATGGATGATGATCAATCTTAATCTTAAATGCTCCCAACTTCCAACGTTCATCTGAAATACGTGCTGCATTTGATGTATCAGTAATAATAACTAATGAACCCTCATAAACTGAATCTTCAATTTTATCTGTTGTCCCTACATATTTTAGGTAATCTAATTCTTCACCAACTACATATACCTTTTTTTCTGGAAAACTTGTGCGAATTAATTCCGCTAATCCAAATGATGAACCATATGCATCTCCATCAGGAATAACATGACGATGAACAATAATTGTATGAAATTCTTCAATTTTCTTAATAATTTGTTGTTGAATTGTCATAATTTTAATCCTCCTTATTTTAAATTATAAAGAAAAATAGAGGTAGAAGTCCACCTCTATTTTGTGCATTAAAAATAGTAATTATTTCAAAGAGTTAACAGCTTCTTGAATCGCTTGTTCTGGAGATACTCCACTTAATACAACCGCTTCAACAGCTTTTTCAGCTGCTGTACGAACATTGTATGAAGAATATGTATCTTTGAAGAATGAAGGATCATAGAAATAGTAATCAGCTTGTTCTGGTCCAACAACTTTAGTTTGATCATTAGATTGAACTACATAGTTTTGATATTCATCAGAAGCAATTACTGATTCACGAATTGGTAAATAAGAAGTTGCTGTCGCAAATGATAAGTTTCCTTCATATGAAGCTAAGAATTTAGCAAACTCATATGCTGCATAAACTTCTTCTTGAGATTTATTTTGATTGAAAACAACAACGTTAGTACCTTGTTGGATAACCGCACCTGTTTCTTTAGAGATTTGAGGAATTGGAGCAATACCAACTTCAAAGTCAGCTGTTGCAATATGTGAGTATCCAGCAGATGATCCAGTGTACATATAAAGCAATTCACTCATGAATGGTCCTGAAAGATATTTATCTTCACCTGGTAAACGCCAGTAACCAGCATCAGCATTACGTTTTAATAACTCTAAAGCTTCAATCGCGTATTTAGCTCCATCTTCAGCGAATAAGATGTCTCCATTAGAGTTTGTATACTGTCCACCGAATTGTTGTACCATTGTAATGAAGTAGTTTGCTGGTGCATCAATACCAAATGCAGTTTTTCCAGTTAATTCTTTGATTTTAGCAGAAACTTCTTCTACCTCATCCCAAGTTGTTGGTACTGTTAAGTTATTTTGATCAAAGAATGTTTTATTGTAGTATAGAACTTCTGTTGACTTATTAAATGGTAAAGAGTAGAATTTTCCACCTTCATACTGGCTATTCTCAGCTCGATAAGATTTGATGATATCATCAAAATCATTAATTCCAACTTCTTCATTGAAGATATAAGGATCTAATTCTACTACATTTCCTGATTGTAAATACTCAGCAACCCAGTCAGGATATGCTTGAGCAACAGCTGGAGCTGAACCTGATTTTAAAGCAGCTGTTGTTTTCGTTTTTAAATCTGTGTATTGACCTTGATATACAGGTTTAACAGTAATTCCTTTATCAGCCCCAATTGTTGTATTGAACTGATTTACTAACGCATCAACAGCTTCTTGATTTGTTCCTGCCATAGCATGCCAAAATTCGATTGTTACAGGACTTTCAATTGTTGTTACAATCTCAGTTGATGATGGTGCTTGTTCTTTTTTATCACTTGAACAAGCTGCTAATGTTGTTACACCAGCAACAAGTGATAAAGATGTCATTAATTTCTTCACTTTTTAGTCCTCCTATTCAATTAACATTGAATTATGTATGTATAAAAGGATTATTTCCTTTAATACCCGCTATTAACTCTCTTTTCTTAGCATGTCATTACCCTTTTAATCCTCCACGAGTAACTCCACTAATGATATATTTCTGTAAGAATAAATAAATGATGACAACTGGAATAATGATAATTGTCGCTGCTGCCATTTGTAAATGAACTTGCGAACCAGATTCATTCGTAAAGTGAGTTAATCCAATAGTTAAGACACGCATTTTATCATTATTTGTAATTAATAATGGCCATAAAAATGCATTCCAACTTGCAATGAAGTTTAAAATTGCAATTGTTACAATCGCACTAATGGTATTTGGAATCATGATTTTCCATAAGTATTTCCAATCACTACATCCATCAATCTTCGCTGCTTTATATAGCTGTTCCGGAATTTGCATAAAATATTGTCTTAATAAGAAGATATAAAAGACATTTGCAATGTAAGGAATAATTAATCCTTGGAATGTATCAATCCATCCAAAAGCTGATACCGTTTGATAGTTTTGGATAATTAACATTTCACCGGGTACCATCATTGTTGCTAACAATAACGTAAAGATTGTATTACTTCCATAGAATTTATAACGAGTAAATGCAAAAGCTGCAAAGATCGTAACAAATAATGTTAAAACTGTATTTCCAACAGCTGAAATAACTGTATTTTTGAAATAAATATCAAATGGAGCCATCTCCATTGCTATTTTATAGTTTTCAAACTGAGCCACATTTGGTAATAACTTTGGTGGCACAGCGATTGATTCTGAATAAGTTTTTAAAGACGTTAAAATCATGAAAATAAATGGGAAAAGCATAATAATTGCTCCAAGTGATAGCGCAACGTAAATTAACACTTTAGCCCATACTGATGTAACCTTTTTTGTATTACTTTCCATTGAGCACACTCCCTATTTATAATGAACTAATTTTTTACTTACTAACATCTGAATTCCTGTGATAATTAAAATAATCACAAATAAGATGATAGATGCAGCTGCTGCTTTATGAACTTGAGATGATCCGTAGAACATGTCATAAATATAATATACAACGGTCATACAGCTATTAGCAGGTCCTGGCTTCCCACCAAATAAAGCGAATACTTCATTATAAACTTTGAAACTTCCGATAACTGATGTAATCGTTAAGAAGAATACTGTTGGTGATAATAAAGGTAAGGTAATACGAGTGAACACTTTCCATTTTGGTGTCCCATCGATTTGAGCCGCTTTATAATATTGTGGATCGATATTTTGTAAACCTGATAGGAAAATAACGATTTTAAATGCTAGTCCACTCCAAATATT
>OOCW01001083.1_pt1 | contig 21260 bp, 17 predicted proteins | sample 1671201 | NCBI WGS metagenome assembly OOCW01 (sample SAMN06348132, study PRJEB24527) | human gut metagenome | biome: human gut; feature: ankylosing spondylitis patient; material: feces | host: Homo sapiens | place: China | collected 2015-10
TACCAGTAGTTGGTATGAGTTTCTGTGCTGTTCAAGGTGCTCTAGTTGTTGGTAACAAATACATGACTCACATGGTAGACAACAACAAATCAGAAGCTGGTATAGAAAACGAAATATTAGCTTGTAACACTCTTTGCCACGAAGATGCAATAAGAGCTTTAGCAATGTTAAAAACTCAAATGGGTGGAGAAGCTGTAGCTAAACCAGAAAAACAATGGAATCCAAACGTTAAATCAACTAACTTAGAGTTAATATCTAACGTAACAGGAAAACCAATTGAATTAGTTGAAAATGAAACTTCACTTCCAATGAGCCAAAAGCGTAAAGAAAAATATAGCTAGAAAGAAATGACATATTATGAATAATGATAATTTAAAATACGGAGATAAAATTATATATATGGAAGGTGTTATAGTTGATGTTCATGATGGATGCGTATCTGTAGACCTTAAGGGACGTCTAGGATACTTAACAGTTCCAATGAGAATGTTTATTTCCGATTATGAAATAAAAGTTGGTCAAGAAGTAGGCTTTAATATGAGCTTTGTTGAACAACTTGGGTGTGAGGTAAATGACAAATATATCTCAAACCTAATGACTAGAAATAAAAAAATCGACGAAATGTCTAATAAATAGATCTTACTTAAGTATTAAATAATTTATAGATTAGGGATGTAAATTAAAACTTAAGTAAAATAATAAGGGGGAAAAAAGATGAGTTTAACAGTAGTTAAAGGAATGCAATCAGAAATATTCGTTCCAATAACACCACCTTCAGTATGGGCTCCTGTAACTAAGCCTTTAAACGAGATGAAAATAGCTCTTGCTACTGCTGCTGGTGTTCATCACAAAGACGACAAACGTTTCAATTTAGCTGGTGACTTCTCATTCAGATTAGTAACTGATACAATGCCATCTAATGAACTTATGGTATCTCACGGAGGATACGATAACGGAGACGTAAATAAAGATATAAACTGTATGTTCCCAATAGATAGAATACACGAACTTGCAGCTGAAGGATTTATAGGTGGAGTTGCACCAGTACACATAGGATTCATGGGTGGTGGTGGAAACCAACAAAAATTCAAAGAAGAAACAGGTCCAGAAATAGCTAGAATATTAAAAGAAGAAGGCGTAGACGGCGTTTTACTTACAGCTGGCTGAGGTACTTGCCACCGCTCTGCAGTTTTAGTGCAGAGAGCGATTGAAGAAGCTGGTATACCAACAATTATAATAGCAGCTCTTCCACCAGTAGTTAGACAAACAGGAACTCCAAGAGCAGTTGCTCCACTTGTTCCAATGGGTGCTAACGCTGGAGAACCAAACAATAGAGAAATGCAATACAATATAGTTAAAGATACTTTAGTTCAATTACATGAAATACAAACTCCAGGTAAGATAGTTTCACTACCTTACGAGTATGTAGCTAAAGTTTAAGATTTGCATATATTTTCAAACCTTTTAAGCCATCAGGAATTTTCCCTGATGGCTTTTATTATTAATAACTATATTTCTCATTTTTTCTTAACAAATGTTTTAAATATTTATTTTAACTACATGTTAGTTTAATATAGCAAAATATACTTATCAAACATAAAAAAACTTAATAAAAAATAATATGATTTTTATCTACAAAACTCTTTATAGAATCAATATTAAAATTAATTTATCTGATTACAGAAAATGACGAAGCACTTCGGAAATATTGCAATATATAGGATTTTATAGGGATTTTTATTCCTATTTATGCTATAATAACTTTATACGGCTAATTTAAATAAGAAAAATTTAGCATAAAAATAAAGAAAATTGAAAATTTGGGCATAAAAAAAGTCTCTTCAGTTTTGGCGAACAAGAGACTTGAGGCCCTCCAAAAGAGGAGGTTATTTAATTGCAATATACATATATTATAGCACAAATTCCTCAAAAAATACAGTGTTTTACACAGTTTGGTGGTGTTTTTTATGACAGATTTTAGTCAAGCTGTTGAAAGAATCGGTTCATTAAATGCTTTAATAAGCATAATGGAAAGTTACGGAATATCCTTTGAAAAGGACTCTTCTGGATATAAAACATGCTGTGTATTTCATAAGGAAAAAACACCAAGTCTAAGACTTAGTGATAAGGGGAATAAAGCTTTTTATAATTGCTTTGGATGTAATAGCCATGGGGATATAATTAATTTTATTTGTCAGATGGATAAATGCGATAATAATAGCGCACTTATTAAGGCTTATAAAATACTAGGATTTGATGTACCTCCAGGAATTACACCTATTAATAATAAGTTAGAAAATTTTTTAAAATTTATAAGAGAAAAAAATAATACCTATGATCTTAAAGGTGAAGTTTATAATTTAGAAGATATTTATATTTATAGTGATAAAAATGAAAAACCATTATATCTAAAAATTAAATATAGAAATCATTCAAATAATAAAAAACATTTTATAACAAAGCCTTTAATTGAAACAGATATAGGTTATAAATACGGTACTTCACAAGAGTTTAATGACTGTGAAAAAGAACTTTATAATTTATCCAAGGTAAAAGAAGCCATAGATAGAGGACAGTGGATATTCTTCGTAGAGGGAGAAAAGGATGCTGATAATTTAAATAAACTAAATTTAACAGCTACAACTATATACTCTAAAAAATGGCAAGACTCTTATACTTATACTCTTCAAAATGCAAAAGTTGCTTTTATAGGAGATACAGGAAGAGCCGGTGAAGAATTTAAAGACTTTGTAGTCGAAAAGTTAAAAACTTGTGCTAAAGGTATAAAAATAATAAACTTACCAGGTATTGAAAAACTAGGAAATAATAAAGATGTTTCCGACTGGCTAGAAACTAATAAAACTAAAGAAGACTTGCTAGATGTAGTTAACAAATCCTTAGATATTTTAAATAAATTTGAACTTCAACAAGATGAATATGGTATTTATGAAATAACTACAAAAATAGAAAATGATGAAGTTAAAGAAGTTAGAAAAAACATAACTAACTTTAAAATCTTAGATGCCAAAGTTTATCGTAATGTAGATAGCAAAGAGCAAACTATAAAGCTTACTATTTTATCTAATTTAGGAAGTAAAGATATTTTAGAATTAGATGGTAGAGAGTGTTTCTCTGATGTTAGAACCTTTAGAAAAGCTTTAGGTTTTGATTACACATTCAAAGGAAGTATAAATGAACTTATAAGACTTCAAGAATGGATTCTTAAATACTTTATAAGTGAAAATATATCTATCTATACTACGACGGGAATTAGAAAAATAAATGATGAAAATGTACTAATAACTAACCATGGTATGCTAAAACCTGATGGAAGTTTTTTAACAGAAAATAAAGCTATAAATTCTATTCATGATATAGATTTTACAAATATAGAAATATTAAATACAGAAGAAGCAACTAAACTTGCTTACGCTTTATTTAATTTTAATGCAAAAACAAATGTATATAATACTTTAGGTCTTGGAGTTGCAAATATATTAAACTCCTTTGCTAGAAAATCAAATCTAGATAATCTCCCTGTTCTTCAAGATTTGGGAGAAAGTAAAAGTGGAAAAAGTAAAGCCTTAAATATACTTAGACTTTTATATAACAATACAAAGTCTGCCATGAGTTTATCAGCAACTACAGAATTTGCTTTACTTAAAGCTTTTAATGATACTTATTTACCTGTATTTTTAGATGAGGTAAAAATGTCTAAAGTAAGTAAACACAAAGTAAATGCATTATCAAATCATATTCGTGCCATAACAGAAGGATATGAAAATGCTAAGGGTACTAAAAGTCAACAGCTAATAAAATACACTTATAATGCATCCCTTATTTTATCTGGAGAAGAGGAAATGCAAGAAACAGCTGTAAAAAATAGATCAAACATAGTTTGGTATGCCATAAGTAATTTCACACCTAAGGGAAAAAAAGCTGTAGACTTTTTATGTAATACAAAAGAAGGAGAAACTTTGCTTAGAAGGTTTTCTAAAAGCTTATACATGTATGTACTAAACGAATTTATTGAAGATACTTTTGAGTGCAAATATGAGGCTATAAAAAGCCGCTATGACTTTGAAAATAAACTTTCTTTAAGTAACTCAAGAGAAGTTAATACGGCAGTATATACAATGCTAGGTCTTGAAATATTAGTAGATGTATTTAGTGAACTCAATGTAAATATGACAAAAATAATTAATTTAAGTGAAGCTGCTAATATTATAGTAGACAATTTAAAATACAACGTATTAGATGAAAATGAAAATGGATCTAAAAGTGAATACGAAAAAATATTAGAAGATATAAATCATCTAGCTTTTATAGAAGATAGAACTATTCGATTAGAAGAAAATGTTCACTATAAAATATTATCTAATCATGAGCATATTGCTTTTGATTTTAAAAGTATTTATGATAAATTAAATAAATACTATAAACTATATAAAAGTGATAGTGAAAAATTATTAGATTATAAGTCATTTACTAAAATGATATCTAAATCAGCTTATATAATAGATGTTGATCCTAAAAAACATTATAAAGCTGTTAAGAGAAAAGTTTTAGTAGAAGATGATAAAGGTCTACCTTATTATGTAATGAAAAACAAGAAAATGTTTATATTAAAAATAAATGAACTTAAAAAATTAGAGATGGATAACATACTTGAAGATAATACTTTTGAAGAGGTTATTGGTACTGTAATTCCATTTAATTAAAAGAGCCAATAGGCTCTTTTTTATTTTATTTGTACACAATTTGTAATAAATTTTAGAACAAATACTTAACAATTTCATAACAATTTGTTTATGAAATTATAAAATTTGTATTATAAATGAGGTAACTAAAAAGATTTATAGTTATTTAGTTACTTTAAAAGTGGTAACTAAAAATTATTAAATAAAATAGGTAACTAAATTTTAGTTACCTATTTTTATTTAAGCTATTTATCTAATAAATGTTGAAATTTCAATGGTTATGTATATTTACATATAAAATCATCTTATTTTAAGGTAACTAAAAAGTAACTAAAGTAACTAAATGGTAACTAAAAAAATTGAATTTTAGTTACCTGTACAAATCCATTGCAATTACTATTATACAAGTGTATTAAAATATATAAGTAACTAAAGTAACTAAAAATAAAAAAATCATTTACGTACGAGGCAAAATATTTTTCCATTATTATCCATAATTATATTCCCTATATAAAAGAATAAAAAAGATATTATTTTTTTTAGTTACTTTAGTTACCTGATTAAACTTAATAGGCTGAAAGTATTGGTATTACTGAAATAGACCTAGGTAACTAAATTTAAAAAAGTTTAGTTACTTTTACATTAAATTTAGTTACCAGTAACTAAATTTAGTTACTTTTTTAGTTACCAATAGAATATAAATATATTTCAGATGAATTTGAGGTAACTAAATTCATTAGTAGAATAATTAAAGGTACAAATATAAATAAAAAGGATTTATTTGTATATCTATAGAAACTTTATTTAATGTTCAATAAGGAGGAGTAAAAATGAAGTGTATAATTAGTTTTAAAGAACAATATGGTAAGGAATTAGAAACTTTTGAAGTAGAGGGAAAACACTCTGGAGATGTATTACAAGAGATGGAAAATTTACTTTGTAGAGAAATTGCACCATATAATACTTATTCATTAAAAAACTGCAAAAATATTGACAAAAGGGCAACTAAAAAAACTTTACATTTTAAAGATCAAGAAGGAAATACATTTAGTTATGTAATTGAAATAAAAGATGCTGAATATGGGAAAGTAGCATTGCAAGGAATATAATTTAAAAATAATATATATTTTAAAGGCTGATTTTTTAATCAGTCTTTTTTAGTTTTTAATTATTAAGATAAATATAAAAGTGTCATAACTTATAAGAATTGACACTAATTTTTAGTATTAGTAAAATAAGTACATTGTCTGGTGTCATATAATAGTGTCAAAAGTCATAGATAGATAGTAATTAATTTAATTTTAATTGGGGGGTAAAATGGAAAGTAATTTATATATTCGAGAGGCCAATGAAAATGATATAAAATTAATACTAAGATTTATAAGAAGACTTGCTCAATATGAAAATGTGGCACATAAAGTTGTTGCTACAGAAGAGATGCTTAGTGATTGGATTTTTAATAAAAAAAGAGTTCATGTGCTTATTGGTGAGTATGAAGGAGAAAGTATCGGATTTGCTCTTTATTATTATAATTTCTCCACTTTCTTAGGACGAGGTGGAATTCATTTAGAGGATCTTTATGTTTTGCCTAAATACAGAAATAAAGGCTTTGGTAAGCAAATCATCAAGAAGTTATGTGAAATTGCTGTAAAGGATAATTGTAGCCGTGTGGAGTGGACTTGTTTAAACTGGAATAAACCAAGCATTAATTTTTATTTATCTTTAGGTGCTAAGCCTATGACTGATTGGACTATTTATAGAATTAGCGAAGAAAATTTGGAGTTACTTGGTGGTGAAAGTTATAATATATGATAATTAAGATTATATTATAGTATTTTTTTAAGAGTAATTCAAAGATAAAAAGTAAGTAATTTAAAGGAGATAATATGATATTTGGATATTGTAGAGTAAGTTCTAAAGGACAGCTTGAAAATAATTCTTTAGAACAGCAAGAAAAAGAGATTTTAGATAGATATGAAAATGCTGTAATTTATAAAGAACAATTTAGTGGTTCTACTACTAATAGACCTATTTTTAATGAGATTATAGAAAAGCTTCAAAAAGGAGACACCTTAGTTACAACAAAGCTAGATAGATTTTGTAGAAGCACTAAGGAGGGTTTAGATATAATTAAGAAACTTCAAGAAAGAGACGTTAATATACACATATTAAATATGGGGTTAATTGAAAATTCACCTATGGGAGATTTAATAGTTACTTGTTTACTTGCTTTTTCTCAATTTGAAAGATCTATGATTGTGGAGCGCACAAGTGCAGGTAAGGAAGTTGCTAGACAAAATGAGGGTTACAGAGAAGGAAGGCCTAAGAAGTATTCTAAGCATAAAATTGATCAATGCTTAAAGCTTTTAGAGACGAATTCCTATAAGGAAGTTGAAACTTTAACAGGAGTTAGTAAAAGTACTTTAATTCGTGCAAAGAGAGAAAAATCTTTAAGTGAAAAGCATATTAATACCCAGTAGAAACATGAATTTTTTGTTTACATTGGTAATAAATTTAATATAATGTGTTTATCAATTTAATAATAATTTCTAAAACTATTTGATAACAATTTGTTTAAGAAATTGTAGTAAAATTTTTATTGAATTGTTTATGAAATTGTACTTAAAAAATATTTCTTTATAAAGTTAAATTAATGCTATTTAATCTTTTTAAAAGAAATGCCAAGGCTTATACCTTGGCATTTTATATTATTTATTTTTTTTTCTACTATTCTTTTCATATTCATAAGCTTTTTCACTTACATTAAAAGTTTCAGGTAAATGCTTACGAGTAACATTTAAAGGCTCTTTTAATATGTTCATTATGATTTTATTAACTGTAGTGTTTTTTTCGTGAGCTATAGCTTTTAATAAATCAAGATCTTCTTTTTGGAAGTAAACACTCATAGGTACTTTCTTGCTATTATCTTTTTTTTCCTTATCTAGATTTAAAAGATTAAAACTATCTTTTTCAAAGGTATTACTTACTTCTTCATTTACTTTTTGTTTATAGTCTTTTCTTTTTATAACTAATTCTTCTTTTTCATTTATATCATCTTTTAAAAACTTATCTAAGCCCATTATAATACATCCCTTTCCTTTAATTCTTCTATAACTTCTTTAAATTCTTCTCTTACTTTATGAGATTTTTTAATTTTTCTACAGTAATCTTCTATGTCTAATTTACAAAGTATTGCATTTTTTATAACTGTAGTATCAGAAATTTTTGCATTTAATAAATCTCTTTTTATATGGTCAAATTCATTTAGTTTTTCGTTGAAAATGTCTCCCGTTGACAATTTTCTAGAAGTGTATGAATTAATTACTACGGCTCTTTTGGCTGTGTTTTCCATTTCCATATCTTCTAAATCTTGATTATATTTTTGATAAAATAATTCACATCCTCTAATACTTGCTATATCTTGATAAGCAATAGGAGTTATGATTGAATCAGAACATAACATAAAGTTACGAGCGATTAAATCATAAGATGGTGATAAGTCTACAAAGATATAATCGTATTCTTTTAAAGTGTCTATATTACTTTTAAACCATCTCCATACAGATTTTTCACGATTAGTTTTAGTTGTTAAGTATTCGCTAAGTACTGATAAAGATAAATCAGAAGGTATTAAATCTATGTTTTTATATCTTTTTGTAGGAGATTTTATTATTAATTCTTCTGCACTTATATTGTCAGCTAGTCCATCAAACATGGTTTTATCATCATGGGATACCTTGTATAGAAACTGTGTTAAATTGGCTTGTGTATCTGCATCAATGATAAGTACTTTTGAGTTTTCTTTACTTAGAGTTATGGCAGTTAAAATTGTAAGGGTAGTTTTTCCTACTCCACCTTTTACATTAAAAAAACTTACTATTTTCACTTTGTCATCTCCTTTGAATTTGTTTTGAAATTGTATATCATTTGTTTTAAATTTTATAACAATTGGTTTATGTATTTCTTTAATTATTGGTTTATAAATTTATTGTTAATTTGTATATTAAAAATTATATTATGAAATAATTATATAATCAATATAAAATGCGAATATAATCGGATAAATTATAAAAACTATAATTTATTTAACAAATTGTTATAAATTTGTTATCAATTGATTTAAAATTTGTTTTAAAATTGTTTTGAATTTGTAATAGGAATTATATGAAAATATTTAAGGCCTTTTGTCATAATAGGTGTGCAAAGTTAGATTTTTGTTATAAAATATTTCTATAAGTAAAATACAATAACTTTATGGGAATATAGTTTTTTAGTAGGACTGACTTAGTAGCTACTTTAAAATATTTATTAGATATTTTATTTATCTATAGACCACAAGTTATAAGTTTTTGCTTTAATGCAAAATTAAAATATCAAAATATAAAAAAGGGAAAAGAAAATGACTAATACAGACGTAAGATTAACTCAAATGACAAAGACTGCTGGTTGAGCGGCTAAAATAGGTCCTGGGACCCTTGCTCAAGTTTTGGGCAATTTACCAAAGTTTCATGATGAAAATTTAATAGTAGGAGTAGAAACTAGTGATGATGCAGCTATTTATAAAGTAAGTGATGACCTTGCTTTAATACAAACTCTAGATTTCTTTACACCTATAGTAGATGATCCATATTTATTTGGACAAATAGCTGCAGCAAACTCTTTAAGTGATGTTTATGCCATGGGAGGAGAGCCAAAGACAGCTTTAAATATAGTTGGATTTCCAAACTGCTTAGACCCACAAATCCTTGGAAAAATAATGGAAGGTGGAGCGTCTAAAGTTTTAGAAGCAGGAGCAGTTCTTGCTGGTGGCCATTCAGTTCAAGATGATGAACCTAAATATGGTCTTAGTGTTACTGGCTTTGTAAATCCAAATAAGATATTTAAAAATTACGGTTCAAATCCAGGAGACGTACTTATTTTAACTAAGCAAATAGGAAGTGGATTAATAAATACTGCAATTAAGGCTGAAATGGCTGAAGATAAATGGATAGATGAAGTAGTAACTGTTATGACTTCTTTAAATAAAAAAGGAAAAGAAGTTATTGAAAATTATAATATAAGTGCTTGTACTGATATTACAGGTTTTGGTCTTGCAGGTCATGCAATGGAAATGGCTGCAAGTTCGAAAGTTACATTTGAGATAGATGTAACAAAAGTTCCTTATATAGAGGGAGCTTTAGAAATGGCTAAGATGGGATTAGTTCCAGCAGGTACTTATGCCAACAAAGATTACATAGGTCATGATGTAAAAATGGATAATATAGAAGATTACTATATAGATGCTTTATTTGACCCACAAACTTCAGGAGGTCTTTTAGTATCTCTGCCAGAAACAGAGCTAGAAAGTATTATGAAAGATTTCGAAGAAAAGAACATGGATACTAAAGTTGCTGTAATAGGAAGAGTAACAGAGAAACAAGATAAAAGTATAATTCTTAAAAAAACATTATAAAAAGCTACAAAGAAAGGGGATAGGGGAATAAATGAGTAAAAATATGTTATTTAGAAATATTCCAAAGGTGGATGTTTTATTGGAAAATTCTAAAATTATTTCTTTAATAGAAAAATACAATAGAGAAGTTGTTGTAGATGCTATTAGAGATGAAATAGATAAGCTTAGAAGTTTCATAAAAGAAAATGAAAATTTAAATTTAATAGAAGAAAAGATAAATAACTTAACTCAAAATATAGAAAAAAACGTAAATAATACTTATTCTTATAATTTAAGAAAAGTTATAAATGGTACAGGAACCATACTTCATACTAATTTAGGAAGAGCTATAATTTCAAAAAAACATGCACAACACTTAAGTGATATAGTTACATCTTATTCAAACTTAGAATATAACCTTGAAGAGGGAAGAAGAGGAGAGAGATACTCTCATTTTGAAAAATTAATTTGTAAAATCACTGGTGCAGAAAGCGCCATGGCAGTAAATAATAATGCTGCAGCTGTAATGCTTGTGTTATCATCTATGGCTGAAAATAAGGAAGTAATAGTATCAAGAGGAGAACTTGTAGAAGTTGGTGGCAAGTTTAGAATTCCAGATGTTATGGCAAGTTCTAAAGCAAAATTAGTAGAAGTAGGAACTACTAATAAAACTCATTTAGAAGATTATGAAGATGCTATTACTGAAGAAACGGGAGCTCTTCTTAAGGTTCATACTAGTAATTTCAAAATCTTAGGATTTACAGAGAGTGTTTCTTTAAAAGAATTATGTGATTTAGGAAAAGAAAAAGATATTCCTGTAATTGAAGATATAGGAAGTGGTGTTTTAATTGATCTTAGTAAGTATGGTTTAGAGTATGAACCAACAGTTCAAGATTCAATAAAAGCAGGTGTAGATATAGTTTCTTTTTCAGGAGACAAGCTCCTTGGAGGACCACAAGCTGGGATAATTGTAGGTAAGAAGAAGTATATAGATAAAATGAAAAAGAATCCTTTAACAAGGGCTTTTAGAATAGATAAGTTTACAGCAACAATACTTGAGAGTATATTTATGGAGTATTTAAGTGAAGAAAACGCCATAAAAAATATTCCTGTATTATCTTTAATTACTAAAGATTTAGATAAGATTGAAGAAAATGCTAAAATTCTTTATGAAAAATTAAGTGTCTTAAATAAGGTGGCAGAAATAAAAATAGAGAATACTTTATCTCAAATAGGCGGGGGCTCACTTCCTGCTGAGAGACTAAAAAGTAAATGTATAACTATAAAACCTTTAAATATAACTACAGCTAAGCTGGAAGAAGAATTAAGACTTAATGAAAATCCAATAGTTGCAAGGATTGAACAAGATAAATTAATTCTTGATATGAGAACAATATTAGAAGATGAAATAGATATAGTAGCAAATAAACTTATAAGTATTTTAAATTTTTAGGATTTTACTTATGAAGTAAAGAGTTATCTTTTTATAAAATTAGATAACTCTTCTATTTAATTTTATAATTTTGAAAGGTTTTGGTGGGAAAATGAAAAACATAATAATTGGAACAGCAGGCCATATAGACCATGGAAAAACTGCTTTAATTAAAGCTTTAACTGGTAAAGAAACAGATAGATGGGAAGAAGAAAAAAGAAGAGGAATTACTATAGATTTAGGATTTACATATTTTGATTTACCAAGTGGAGATAGAGCTGGAATAATAGATGTTCCTGGTCATGAAAAGTTTGTAAATAACATGCTTGCAGGAGTTATAGGAATGGATTTAGTAATGCTTGTTGTGGCAGCAGATGAAGGATTTATGCCTCAAACTCGTGAGCACGTGGATATAATGAGTCAACTGGGAGTAGAAAAAAGTATAGTTGTACTTAATAAATGTGACTTAGTAGATGATGAGTGGAGAGAAATGGTTAAAGAAGAAATCAAAGAAGATTTAGTAGGATCTGTCTTTGAAAATGCCAAAATTATAGAAGTATCAGCAGCAACTCATGAGGGAATAGATGATTTAGTAGCTGAGATAGTTCATATGACAAAGGATGAAGTTATTCCAAAGGATATAAATACAATACCTAGACTACCAATAGATAGAAGTTTTTCTATCTCAGGATTTGGTACTGTAGTTACAGGAACGTTAATTTCAGGAAGTATAAAAAAAGACGATGTACTTGAAATTTTCCCTACTGGGAAACTTGGAAAAGTCAGAAGTATTCAAGTTCATGGCAAAAATGTAAATCAATGTTTTGCAGGACAAAGAAGTGCTATAAACATATCAAATATCAAAAAAGATGAGATAAAAAGAGGTTATGTATTAGCACCAGAAAGCTCTATGGAAAATACGATGATGCTTGATGTTAAATTAAATGTCTTAGAGTCATCAGAGAGAATCTTAGGTAATAGATGTAGACTTCATTTATTTACAGGAACTTCACAAGTTTTATGTAGAGCAGTACTTTTAGATACAGATGAAGTAGGTCCTGGAGATTCTTGTTATGCTCAATTAAGATTAGAAGAAGAAGTTGCTGTAAGACGTGGAGATAAGTTTATAGTACGTTTTTATTCACCTCTTGAAACTGTAGGTGGAGGAGTTATTCTTGATGCCAATCCTTCTAAGAAAAAGCCTTTTAACAAAGAGCATATAGAAGAAATAAAAAGAAAAGAAGAAGGTTCACACAGTGATATCATCGAGTTATTAGTAAAAAAACATAGTGAAACGATGATTACAGTAAAGGAAATAGCAAAACTTACAGGTTTATCAATAGATGAAGTAGAAGAATGCATAGAAGAATTAAAAGAAGAAAACTTAGTATACACTTACGAAATGAAAAAAGATGTATATGTATGGCATTCTTCTCAAGAAATAAAAATGGAAAGAGAAACTATAAACTTTTTAAGAGAGTTTCATAAAGAAAATCCATATAAATTTGGTGCTGCAAAATCTTTACTTAAAACTAAGTTATTTACACCTATAAAGCAAAATGTATTTGATCAAATCATTTACAAATATATGTGTGATGAAAAAATAAAAAAATATAAAGAATATATAAGTTTAAATGATTTTGAAGTAAATAAGGATAAAACTTTTTTAAATGTGGAGAAAACTTTAATAAATACTTATAAAAAAGCAGAATTTGATTTTATAAGACTTAGTGAAATTAATTTTAATGTGGATGAAAATATAGTTAAAGATGTACTTACAGTTTTAATTGATGAAGAAAAAATAGTTAAACTAAATGATGAAATGTACACATTAAAATCACTTATAGATAAGGCAGAAAAAGTAGTTCGCGAAAAATTAGATAAAAACAACTTAATTACAATTTCAGAACTTAGAGATGAGTTAAATACATCAAGAAAAAGCGCAAAACCTATCCTTGAGTATTTTGATAATATGAAAGTTACAAAAAAGAACGGAACAGAAAGTGAAAGGGTGGGGTATTAATGAATTTAAAACAACTGGAGTCTTTTTCTTACATAATAGAAACTAACAGTTTCTCAGAAGCAGCTAAGAAACTGTTTTTAACACAACCAACTATAAGTTCTCATATTTCTCTTCTTGAAAAAGAGTTAAGTACACAACTACTTATAAGAACTACAAAGGATGTAATTCCTACAGATGCGGGGAAAAAGCTATATACTTATGCAAAACAAATGCTTCAAATTCAAAATACTATTTTAGAGGAATTTCATGTAAAAAGTGAAGACGAGAAAAATGTTATAACTCTTGGTGCTTCAAGCATTCCAGAGCAATATATTTTACCAGAAATATTACCTAAGTATTTGAAAAAAAATAAAAATGAGTTTAAAATAGGTCGAGGAGATTCCTTTGAAATAATAAATCAAGTTGTAAATAAAGAAATTGAAATAGGTTTAGTTGGTACTCAAATAGAGACTTCTAATTGTATATTTGAACCTTTTTATAAAGATAAACTTGTAGTTATTACGCCTGTAAATCAAAAATATTTACAGATGAAAGAAGAAGGATTCCATATAAAAGACTTATTAAAAGAACCCATAATCATGCGTGAAGAAGGTTCTGGTACTAGAAAAGAAATTAAAAAATTTCTAAATCATATGAAAATAAATGATGGAAGTTTAAATATAATAGCAACTCTAAACTCAACAGAAGCTATTAAAAGATCTGTTGCCAATAATATGGGTATAAGTATAATATCAAATTTGGCAGTACAGGATTATATAAAAGATAAAAGAGTTTTAGCCTTTGATTTAGCAGAAGAAAATATATATAGAAATTTATATATAGTAAGAAATAAGGAGATGTATATGTCTAAATCATCTCTTAAATTTATTAAGTTTATGAGAGAAATTTTTAAATAAGTATTTCTTACTAGAAAGGAAAAGTTATGATATATCTAGATAATGCAGCTACAACTATGAAAAAACCACAGTGTGTTATAGATGCAGTAGTTTCTTCTATGACACATATGGGAAATGCAGGTAGAGGTGCAAATGAAGCAGCTTTAGATGCTTCAAGAATTATATACGATACTAGAGAGAAAATATCTGATTTATTTAATTTAAACAATCCTTCTCGTGTTGCTTTTACTTGTAATTCTACAGAAAGTTTAAATACAGCAATAAAGGGAATATTAAGTGAGAATGATCATGCAATAACAACTGCTCTTGAGCATAATTCAGTACTTCGTCCTTTATATGAATTAGAAAGCAGAGGAATGGGATTATCTATTGTTAATTGTGATGAAAATGGAAATATTGATTACGATGATTTTGAAAAATTAATACAAGATAATACTAAGGCCATAGTATGTACTCATGCATCTAACTTAGTTGGAAATGTATTAGATGTAAAAAAAATAGGTGAAATAGCTAAGAAACATAACTTAATATTTATAGTAGATGCATCTCAAAGTGCTGGAGTTTTCCCTATTGATATGCAAGATATGAATATAGATGTTCTTTGCTTTACGGGACATAAAGGACTTTTAGGTCCTCAAGGAACTGGTGGTATTTGTGTAAGAGAAGGTGTTGAGATTAGACCACTTAAAGTAGGTGGTAGTGGAATTAATACTTTTTCAAAGACTCATCCACAAGATATGCCAACAATTTTAGAAGCAGGAACTTTAAATGGACATGCTATATGTGGTCTTAATGCTGCTCTAGATTATTTAAAAGAAGAAGGAATAGATAATATTCAAAAAAGAGAAGAAGAATTAATGTTTAGATTTTTTAATGGAATAAAAGATATTAAAGACATTAAAATCTTTGGTAATTTTGAAAATAAAAGAGCTGCTATAGTGGCATTTAATGTGGGAGATATAGATTCATCAGCATTTTCAGATGAGCTTAGTTTATATTATAATATTTCCACAAGACCAGGAGCTCACTGTGCTCCTCTAATGCATAAAGCTATGAATACAGTAGAACAAGGTGCTGTTAGATTTTCTTTTTCACATTACAACACAGAAGAAGAAATAGATACAGCTATAAATGCAGTTAAAGAAATAGCTTTATCTTATGAAAACGAAAAATAAAAGGTGATAAAATGAGAGAAAAACAACAAAGATTGATAATAACTTTTAAAACAACTACTGGTGCTATGGCCATGGAAAAAGCCTGTAAAAATGCATCTGTCCCAGGAAGATTAATACCAGTTCCTAGACAAATATCTGCAGGGTGTGGACTATCTTGGCTTTGCAATATAGAAGACAAAGCCAAGATAGAAAATCTTTTAGAAGAAAGTAAGCTGGAAATACAAAACATACATGAAATATTAATGTAGATAAAGAGGGTGCTACTATAGTAGTGCTCTTTTTATTTGTTTTTTGGAAATAAATTAGATCTATCTAAACTGATAAGTATTTGAATTTCATCTTTTACATAAACTATGAAAAACTTTGTTAGGAGATAGAAAATGAATATAAAAAATGAATTATTAGAATCTCTTTTTCCTCAAATAATAAATCATTATGCAAGTATAAAAATATATCTCTAGAGGAAAGTAAGGATTTATTTTTTAAATCTAAAACTTATGAAAAACTTGTAAGTGACAACGATTTTTATTCAAAGGGTATAGATTATATAGTAAATAAATTACAAAAGGAATATTTAACTTTTAAATAAAAATTCGCTTCGCCTGAGCGACGTGTCGGCGAATTATTTCGTTACCAATTTAGGCAACGACCTTGCTCAAAATTTACTTTTTTACTACTTCTTAAACGTATTTATAGTACTTTAATACAGAAGTTTTCCACAGTGTAAAATCAAATATAATGTTCTTGTAAGTAAAAAAGGCAGGTATTAAAACCTTGCCTTTTTTTAATATGTATTTTTACTTTCCGTATTTTCTCATTTTTAATTTAAGTAATGCTAGTGCTTTTTTAGATTCTAGTTCAGTAACTTCATTTTCACCAACTATTTCACTTTCAATTCCTTCAGGATTTTTATTCATATCAACTATAGTATCCATATATTCATTTACAACAACAAATTGAGCCACAGTTCCTACAAAAGTAAGCCCAACAACAGGTATTCCTCTACTTGCAACTTGTTCCACTGTATTTGCAAAGTCCACATGAGAGTTTCCCCATCCATCACATGATAAAATTGCACCATCAGCTCTCATAGCCTCAGCCCAAGCAGCAGCTCTAGTTCCAACAAAATATTTATCCTCGTTGTCTTGTGGTGTTCCAACAACTATAACTCCTAATAAATCAATTTCTTCATCATTAGAAACAATATCAAGTAAAGGATCTCTAAAATGATGAAGTGTAGTTTCCTTAGTAGATGGTCCTATCCCCATAATAATACCTCCTTAACACATACAGCGAAGAGCGCCGTCTCTATATTCATTTGGTGAAACAATCATAGGTACATTACCCATATCAATTATGCTTCTTCCACCTTCCATGCTTGATGGATTATGAGAAAATAATTGAGTATCATACATTGCACCTTGACCTGCCACTTGCTTTATAATTACAACTTTCTTTTTACCAGGTCTTACTTTATCATAAAATTCATGTCTTTCACTGCATTTATTTCCGTTGAATTTCTTTAGCTTAGCTCTAAATTCATCACAGAATTTGTCACAAGCTCTATGAGCTGCTGTAGGTCCTGGTCTAACTTGTCCTTGACCCGATGCAAGAGTTACATCAAAAGATATTATAAAATCCTTATCCCCTGGAGTTCCTGGTCTATTTAATTTAAGTTGCTCAGCTAAATTTCCTTCAGAAGAACCAAACTCAGCAGTTTGAATTCCATCAACATCCACACCCGTAAGCATTACATAAGCACCAGTTAAAGTATGAGTTATACCTTCTCCTATTTTACCAAGGACCTTAGTGGATATGGGAACTATATCCATAATAGTATTTGTAAATCTATCATGATCTCCTGGCTTTATAATTTGAATATCTATATTTTCTATTAATGGTTCAGATTCTATTAATTCTTTTAATATGCTTTTATTAATTGTTATTTTTCCATCAATACTAACAGTATTTTCTTCACCAAACTCCACTTCAGTAATATGATAAGACTTTATTACTAAACGACGAAGTTGTATCTCTTCTGACATTTATATATTCCCCCTTATAAAATATTTCAATAAATAACTATAATTAAAACTCAATATTTCACTTTAATTATAGTGCCAAGTATTTAACAGTATCAATAGTTTTTAAAATTGTATTGCCATCATAAAATTTCTATACATGATAAATTTATTTATATTGTGACAAATTTATCACAGGCAAAATTTTCCAATTTATCCTTTATCATAGAATTTTCAATGCAAAAAAAAACTTATATTATAAAAACCGACTACAGTCTAGTATTAAGTTATTGTCAATGTAAAACTTTGTTGCTATAATAACCTTAGACAAGAAAAACTTATAAATTTTATCTATATCATAGATATTTATATCTATATTCCTTATAAATGTGTTACAATTACTTAGTCATATAAATATGGGGGTAGATAGGTAACTGGTGTGCCTCCTGGTCTTCAAAACCAGTGTGGGGTGTTAGTAGCATCCTAGGTGGGTTCGATTCCCACATACTCCCGCCAATAACACCATATTAATGTAATAATTTTTTTAAAAAATAAGAAAAGGTTTTCCATGTGATTTTTTTAACACATAAAAAATAAATCTTACATTAGGGGAATATTCGTTAAGAATTAATTAACAATCTTAACCTTTGTTTTGAAAGCAATTTATATTTACATATAAGCTTTAATTTATTAGGGGGTGATATTTAATGGGTTTACAAAAAATATTACTTAGACAACATGTTGGCGCACCAACTGAGCCAGTAGTAAGTGTTGGAGATAAAGTTAAAAAGGGTACTTTAATTTCTAAGCCAACAGGCCTTGGAGCTAACATATTTTCTAGTGTATATGGAAAAGTTGTAGAAATAACTGAAGATGCCATAATAATAGAAAAAGATGAAGAACAACCAGAAGAATTCGTTAAATTAGAAGGAGAAGATAAACTCCAACTTGTAAAAGATGCTGGTGTGGTAGGAATGGGTGGAGCAGGATTCCCAACAGCAATAAAGCTTTCAACTAAAGTTAAATATATATTAGTTAATGCTGCTGAATGTGAGCCATTACTTCATCACAATGTGGATCAAATAGTAGATAACACTGACCTTACAATAAGAGGTCTTAAATATGTTATGGAGATATGTGAAGCAGAAAAAGGAATATTCGCTATAAAGGCTAAAAATAAAGAAGCTGTAGATGCTCTAGTAGAAGGAACTAAAAATGATGATTCTCTAGATATACATCTACTTCCAGATATATACCCAATGGGTGAAGAAAGAGCAGTTGTAAGAGAAGTACTTGGTATATTACTTCAACCAACTGATCTTCCATCAAAAGCTGATGCTGTAGTTATAAACGTGGAAACTCTTCAAAGAGTTGCAGAAGCAATAGAGCTTAAAAAGCCATGTTTCTCTAAAAACGTTACAGTTGTTGGAAAACTAAATGATGGAGTAAAACCTCACGTATTTATGGATGTTCCAGTAGGTACTTCTGTTAAAGAATTAATAGATAGAGCTAGTGGAATAGACGGTGAGGTAGGAGAAATAATAATGGGTGGACCATTCACTGGTAAAGCTTGTGAACTAGATACACCTATAACTAAAACTACAGGTGGAATAATAGTTACTAAACCTTTTGAAGATTTAAAAGGTGAAAAAATGGGACTTTTAGTTTGTGCTTGTGGTGGTAATGAAGAAAGAATGCAAGATATAGCTAAAAAAATGAATGCTGAAGTAGTTTGTGTTCAAAAATGTAAACAAGCTGCTGATGTAAAAGGTAACTTAAAATGTGAAAACCCAGGAAACTGTCCAGGTCAAGCACTTAAAGTTATGAACATCAAAAAAGCTGGTGCTAAACACATCTTAATAGGAAACTGTACAGACTGTTCAAATACAGTTATGGGATCAGCTCCTAAGATGGAACTTGAAGTTCATCACCAAACAGACCACGTATTACAAACTGTTGGAAAAGATGTAATAAGATATATGACTGCATCTAAGAAAGTTCCTCAACTTGGAGAAGAAGTAACTCCTGTAGTAGAAGCTAAAGAGGATGTAAAAGTAGAGCCTGTAGTAGAGGTTTCAAACTTTGAATCTTATGAAGATGATGGTCAATTAGTTATAAATATAAAAGAAGGTAAAGATATTTACGTTGAGTTTGTAATAGACTAATTAAACTATTAAATAAATCAACTTATCTTTTTAATAAAATATTTATTAGGTAACGAAGAAAGAAATTTCTTTGATATATATTATATTTATGTTCAAATTATTGAATGAACAACTTTAAGGGGGAGAAAACATATGTCAATAACTGCTGAAACTGCTGCACAACATGCAAATGACCCTGCGGTACTTTGCTGTAGAGCAGAAGAAGGACTTGTTATAGGACCTGCAAACTTAGAAGATCCTGCTATATTCGATGAATTAGTAGATTCTGGTCTTTTAAAATTAGATGGGTGCTTAACTATAGGCCAAATATTAGGTGCTAAATTAACTAAAACTTGTGATTCTTTAACTCCAATAACAATAGATGTTATAGATGGAATAGTTGAATCTAAAGAAGAAGAAACTAAAGTTGAAGAAATAAAAGAAGAAGTAGTAGCTGCACCTGTAGTAAAAGCTCAAAGCATTCAAGGTGGAAAATTAAAAATCCATATAGGAGAAGGAAAAGACATCAATATAGAAATACCAGTTGGTGGATTAAGCTCAGTAGGTGGAACTCAAGTAGTTCCAGTTCAAGAAGCTGCTGATGTAACTCCTGCTTCTAAAGAAGTTGAACAAGAAGCTAAAGTTGTTAGAAGCTTAACTAGAAAGCACTACAACATAACTGAAGTAAAAAGAGGACCTGAAACTAAAATAGAAGGTACTACTCTTTATATAAGAGAAGGAATAGAAAAAGAAGCTGTTGAAAGCCAACAATTAGTAAATAGCTTAAAAATAGATATAATAACTCCAGATAGATACAACACTTACTCTGAGACTATAATGGACGTTCAACCAATAGCTACTAAAGATGGTGACGATGAATTAGGTCTTGGAACTACTAGAGTTCTAGATGGTGTAGTAGTTGTTGTAACTGGTACTGATGCAAATGGTGTTCAAATAGGAGAATTCGGTTCATCTGAAGGTATCTTAGAAGAAAACATCATGTGGGGAAGACCAGGAGCACCTGAAAAAGGTGAAATATTCATCAAAACAGAAGTTGTAATCAAAGAAGGTACTAATATGGAAAGACCAGGACCTTTAGCTGCTCATACTGCTACTGATTACATAACTCAAGAAATAAGAGAAGCTCTTAAAAAAGTTGATGATGAATTTGTTGTAGCTACTGAAACTTTCGACCAAGTTAGAAGACCTGGTAAGAAAAAAGTAGTTATAGTAAAAGAAATAATGGGTCAAGGTGCAATGCATGATAACTTAATATTACCAATGGAACCAGTTGGAGTATTAGGTGCTAAGCCAAACGTTGACTTAGGAAACGTACCTGTTATGGTATCTCCACTAGAAGTATTAGATGGTTGTATACATGCTTTAACTTGTATAGGACCTGCTTCAAAAGAAATGTCTAGACATTACTGGAGAGAGC
>OOCW01001086.1_pt1 | contig 21212 bp, 18 predicted proteins | sample 1671201 | NCBI WGS metagenome assembly OOCW01 (sample SAMN06348132, study PRJEB24527) | human gut metagenome | biome: human gut; feature: ankylosing spondylitis patient; material: feces | host: Homo sapiens | place: China | collected 2015-10
TGATAAAATGAAGGGGTCGAAGGGTGTTTGTCTGTCGGAACTGCTCCGACACCCTCTTTTTAGGTGAAAAGGATTGAATCGACAGTTTGTCGGCTAAATTTTTTCAATTTTTTAGGTATGAATAAGGCGATATTGGGTAACATAAGACTAAGGAAATGTCACTTTTTTATAAGTTAAATAAGATTAATCCATAAATAAAAGAGACCATTTGGTCTCTTTTTACTTTTATAATTCATCCATGTCTGACAGAAATTCTTTCGATAAGACTGGAATTTCATTTGTTAGAACAATCTCTTCAACTGATTCATCTTCTGTTTTTTCGATAATGTCACCGTTTTGAACGACTTTCAAATTAGAGATAAGTGATTCTAATTTGTGATACAGCTCTTCATTAGTCATATCATCATGTATTTGTTTTTGAGAGTTATCCTTAGCATTTCTAATGATTTCGATTAAGAACTCGTTAGGAGATAAATCTGAATTACTTTCAAGAAATTCAATTAAATCGAGATTTTTTGGTGAGAAGTAGAAACTTCTTCTCACCGCTTTTTTTTCATTTTTAGTTTGCATATAGGTTCAACGCCTTAATCAATCCGCCTGTCGCGTTATCATATTTTCCATCATTCGAGAATTGTACATCTTTATATTCTTTAAACTCTTCTTTTAAATGTTTGTTTAAAGCCACTGATCCACCACCCGTGAATAATAACGTTGTCAGCTGAGTATTTACACCTAACTTCATCACTTGTGACTTGAATTTTTTAACCCATTCCGCTGCATGTTGATCAAAAAGTGTGTCAAAACCTTCAACCTTGTTAAAACCTAACACCATTTGTTCGATCTCTTGAATACTAAATTTAGTATTATACTTACGACGAAGATCATCAGCAATATGTTGTAGCATCACAAGTAGCCCATCATAATTCATGTCATTTTTTCCTGCGATTGGTTTTCCATTCGACCCGAATAGTAACATCGTATCATTCTTACCTCCAATATCATAGACAAGAATTTGCTTACCAGCTAACTGATGATTACGGATAATAGCTCCTTGCCCCTCGAAGAACAACTCGAGACCAACAATTTTAAATGAAACCTCTTTATCGTTTAATTTAAGATTAAATTCTTTATCTTGGTAAAGCTCAATGTACTTATTTTTAACCACAGATTTAAAATCTGCTAATGGAACATTTACACTTAAAACAACATTGTAGGAATCTTCTTGCTTAGAAAGATTCAACTTCTCACTAACAACTTTAGCAACTGAATTTAAAACACATAATTCATGAGTTTGACTTAATTTAGAGTGATCGTTGTCTAAAGCGTACTCGCCAGTTCCACCAACCAAATAAAATTTACCGTTAATTTCTAATAAGTCTGAATCTCCTGAAAAAGTTGAATCTGTCGTTTCTTTCGCCAAAGTTGCAAAAACATCAGACTCAATTTGATGATGTTGATTTAACCAGGAAAATTTGTTACCTGACTTACCGCTGTCAACTGAAATAAAAATCAAATTTGGATTAAATTGAAACATTTAAATTCCCCCTATTTATGATTAATTGCATTTTTAAAATGACTCATTTTCTAACACAAGTATATTGTAACACTTTTTTAACACTTCGTCAACAGTTTTTATCACACTTTTTTAACACTTTAATGGTTGGCATTAAAAAAACATGATAATATCAATGTTTTTTGAGGTGTTAAAGTTTTAACACTCATATTATTATAATATGCAATAAAAGAGATTTAAGTTAATTAAATAAGAATTTAAACAAATATTTTTTTTAAAAAACAGGAATAAAAAACTGTTGTCATGTAACAACAGTTTGAAGCATAACATAGTATTGTATAGACATTGTTTCGCTCTTAATCAGAACATGACGCTACGACAACAAAAAAAACTTTTAAACTACTGATAATCAACTATTTTCCAAAGTCAATTAAGAGAGCCGAAAAAATAAATTAGGAAAGAAGTTGATTATTGTGTTAAATTTAACAGCTATTTTATGTGTTGCTGGTGCTTATGCTTTAATATTATCGAGTCGAACAAGTAAGGTTAACGAATTAGAAAGTCAGTTCAATGAATTTTTAAAATTAACTTCATTAAAGACAAAAAGAAAAGTTTATCACTCAGCTTCACTGTTTGAACAAGCTTATGAAGAAGAAGTTGTTGATTACACGTATTGCTATAAAACTGTTGAATACGATGCTTATTATCTTTTTTTCGTAGAAATTCCTGAACCATTTTCATTTTCAGATTTTCAAAAATTAGAAAATTCAATCGCACATCACTTTAAGAAAGAAATTCAACTTGAAATGACTAAAGATTTTAAATATATAGTTAAAGTTTATAAACATAAGAAAAAAGAATTAGCAAGTCGTTATGATTTTAAATTTATAGAAGTTCCAACCCAAAATGAACTCTTTATTACAGTTGGAATGACACCCGAAGCGCCTTTGAATTTTAATATTAGCCAGTTGCCACACGTTTTATTGTGCGGTACAACAGGTTCGGGAAAAAGTAGAACATTAAAAGCGATTTTATGCAACTTGATCGAGAACTATTCAGCAGATCAATTAGAGCTTGCATATTTGGATAACAAAGGAACTGAGTGTGGAGCATTTAAAAATGTTGAACATATGGTTCATAGAACTAACAATATTTATGATACTGTCCGTTATCTCGATGAATTAGCGTTTGAAATGATGCGAAGAAATCGCTTAATTGAATCTAAAAATAAGACAAATATCATCGACTATAACAAAGTTGTTGCCGATTCTGACAAAATCCCTCATCGTTTTGTAGTCGTTGACGAATTATTTCCATTTCTAACTTTAACTTCTAAAGAAAGAAGCATGGCTTATTCAAAACTTGCGCTATTGTTAAGTATGAGTCGTGCAAGTGGGATTCACTTTCTTTTAGCGACGCAAAAGGTAACAGTAGATGTGTTACCATCAACGATTACAGCAAATTGTCCAATCCAATTAGGTCTTAGATGTAGAAATGAACAAGAAAGTCGTAACGCGATAGGAGAGTCTGGACTTGAAAAAATTAGTGTAGAAATGGTTGGAAGAGGTATCGCAGTATCTCATGTTAAACAAGAATTTCAATCGTTCTGGATCACAGATGAAGTGATTGAGAAGATATGTGCTAAACATACCTTAAAAGCGTCCGTAAGAGCTTCTAAAGAGAAGTCGTCAAAATATACGGAAATAATCGACATAACGCTTGAGAGAGCGAAAAATGAAGAAATAGAGGGGGTGTTATAATGGCTTCACATTTAACCATGAGGGATGTTGCAGTGTGCAATTTTATACATAGAACAAATTTACACATGACAAGTTCGCAAATCGCTACTTTGTTTTATAGTGCTAAGAATGATAAATCTTCAAAAGTTATTGCTAATAGACGATTAGCTGTAATCGTTCAAAAACGACAGTTGAAGCGTATTAGGCAATACGTGTCCCAAGAGTTCATTTATTATTCTAAAAAACTACCTACTCGGTTAGAGCATAAGCAAATGATGGTTGATTTCCTATGCGAGTTGAAAAAATCGGGGGTTCATTTTGACTTGGATAGCGTAGAGACAGAAGTTCGGACTTGGCAGAAAGATTATCTAATCCGCCCCGATTTGATGCTAATTATCACAGATTCCAAAGGCGAGAAATACAACATGATTGTTGAATGCGATTTTTCAAAAAAATTTACAAGTGAAAAATATTCTAAATTCATCGCAAATCGATTAACTGATTCGGCTATTTCAGATGTGATTACAAATCGTCTAATCATTGTGTCCGTTTGCAAATCTAAACCTGAACCAATCCCACTCTCGGACGGTAGAACATACAAACCTGTCTGGGTCAATCCAGAAGATTTTAGCAACATCTCAAATATTGCATATCTATTTTATAAATGATAGCATCCAAAAACAGGAATAAATTAAATATTAAATTAGAGGCATAATCGCCTCTTTTTACTTAGATTAAATATCATTTATAAGCACAAAATAAATATATAAATTTTTAAAACGCTGTGAGACGAATTCTAAGCGTTTCTGACGAGCGATAGCAGTGAGGGTGATAAAATGTATGAGTAAGTCGAGAAAACGTCGTAAATCAAGCGTAAATGATGCTTATTTAATTGTGATAGCAATTTGTGCTTTGAGTTTTGTAGTTGCGATTAAGCAAATATTTATCTCAATTAGTACATCAATATCTAATTTATCAAATTCAGCACAATTATCACTGATTATAGTTACAACTATATCAATTGCTTTAGTTCTTTATTTGAAGTATAAGCATATAAATTTTAGAGATAAGAATCGACACTTCAGCAACATTGACTATATGAAGCTGTCTACTTACGAATTTGAGAAATTCTGTGCTGATTTGCTAAATCAATTAAACTATCATGTAAAAGTCACTCCACCTAAGGCTGATGGAGGAAAAGATCTCATTGGAACTGATCCAACCAAACAAAAAATTTATGGAGAAGTTAAGCAATGGACTTCAACCAATGTAGGTAGACCATTGCTGCAAAAGTTAAAAGGTGCTATGGTGGACGCTAACATCAAGCAAGGAATATTTATCACAACAAGCAAATTTAGTAAGCAAGCGTTAGAATATGCTAAACGGAATAATATCAAATGTATTGATCGTTCTGAGCTAAATAAGTTAATTGCTAAAGCTGATAAACAAATACATAAATCAATCAACTAACTAATAATCCCATCTATTAATTAAATAAAAAAACACTTCTTCTAATTTTAATAACTAAATTTAGATAAACACCTACTCTTACATAGGTTCAGTGCCGCGCCACACACACCACCTCCACCTGATTTTAATAAATATAGAGTGTGAAAAATCGACCGTTTTAAAAAACAATTGCGATAACAGCAATAAAAAAACACCTATTCTATATGTGAAAAATCGACCGTTTTAAAAAAATAATATCAATTTTTATATGTGAAAAATCGACCGTTTTAAAAAAACTCTATTCAATTCGAATAGAGTTATCTTAATAAAATATAGTTATGCATTTTTGAGGGTGTATCTTTTTCGATACGCAATAATCGCTTCTCATACACACCTAACGAATTCAGAACTTTAAGCACGCTTGTTCTATCCAGTCCAAATACATTGGCTGCTTCTGTGTGAGAGAAAGTAACAGATTCTTTACTGCCGACACGAAATAATAAATAAAAATACAACATAAGCTCTCGCTCAGATATTTCTTTATTTTTAACACGAGTCAGTAACGCCTCAATCTGAGATTTGCTTAATTTAAAGTACCCTTTCGAAAAATCTGGATGTTTATTTATAAAGTAAAGATTAACCTCTTTATTTTTTTTACAAACACCTTTTTTCTTGTCTACAAGCTTAACTTTTGAATCAGCTAAAGCATCAATAGCTTGTCTTGTGCTTTTCTCCGCCTTTCCAGTTATTTTCATCAAATCTTTTATTGAAAAGACTTTTTCTTTCTTAAAATATGTAAAAAAGTCATCAGCTTCTACCAACATAGCCAACCAAAGTGTAAATGCTTTTGGAGGAATGTTTGAGACAACTGTTGGAGACATAGTAACCTGAAGCTCGTCAACAGTCACATTTTGCACGAATAAAGATCTCGGAATCTGAATACTTGTTGCTTTTGTTATTAATCCAACATCGGAAAAATCCATATCTAAATTACCAAATTTAGCAGTTAAATCTTCATAAGTCTGCTGACTAACATTTTTCCAAAATTTCGAATAAAAACGCCTAACTTTGGATTCAACAATGTCTACATCCCACGCGTATTTGAAAGTGTCTAATGTTGCCAAGGTTTTCATCGAAGAGATGACTACATCCTCACTATACCCCAGCTTCTTTAACCTTAAGGTTAGGAAAAGTAAAGTATTATCAGCATATCCATTTACAAATCCATATAACATATTCTTCATGCCTTCTGGGAATTGATCAATATTTAAACTTGGAAATAGTTTGTTAAGATCTAACACTTGAATTTCAGAAGTCTTATCCTTAGATTTATCCTTTTTAACTTTATTTAATTCTTTAAGATGCTTTCGAGCCTCACGAGATAAATTACCTTCATGTTCATCTAAATACAAATAGTCTTCAATATTTCCACCTCTGAATCGTGGTACATTTAGAGGGCGTTTGTTAGGAACATATTCGCCACCACACCTTTTAAACAACTCAGAGACATTATAACGTTCGTTTGTAGTTGCTACCAACTGCGTTTTAATAATATCTTCTCCAAAATGTTTATCACCCTTAAGGCCCCCCTTAGAATTGTAGCCTCCACATCTAAGGATTCTACCGCAGTCAACAGCCTTTGTATCAACCTCTTCAATCTTCATAGAATCATGGACGAGATGAGCAAATTTTTTCAAAATTGTTAGATCAGTCGATGGAGTGTCCAACACAAAAGACATTTGATATCCATGCCCAGAAAATAAGTCAATACTATAAAGTCCTACATCAGTAAATTGTTTCTTTATCTCAAGATAACGTTCATGTGTAACATCATCAAGATCAATAGCAACTAACGACGTACAATGGGCTGTATTTTTTGCAAGCTTTGTTTTCGAGATGTCGCCCGCATCATTAATTGGAGGAGTGTTTAAATCAGCAGAAAATACTGAATGGAATAAGCAGTGAGGAATTACATACTCCTCGTTTGTGCCTCTTCTTTTTTTTACTTTACAAAGTTGAAAATACCACTTCCAAAATCGCTCCTTCTCTTTATCGCTGAATCTGAAGATGTAATGAGGCTTATAATATCGATTCCCTTCTTTATCAGACCGTAAAGCTCGAATCTCAACCGCCAAATCAATTGCATGACCTTTCAACGAATATTGCTCATTCCACTTCGGATCAATGTCGTGATGAACCGCTTGAAGAAACGTCCAAATCTCCTCAAAATTGGTTCGAATTTGAGTCTCATTAAGATGTGGAAAATCTTTAAATTTCACAATTTGCATATAAAAAAACCTCGCTTTCTTTGCGTTTAAAAGCACACAATCAAGCGAGGCTATATAGTCTATTCAATCTTAAATTTCTACATCTCGATACTTTTTTAAAGAACTAATCAATTATTTGTTGATATTTTTTAAAAAATATAATAGAATATAAGTATCGGAGCAAAAAACAACAAATTTTGCTTATATAAAAACTTAAAATTAAATTAGACTGTATAGTCTGCTTTGGATTAAAAGATGAGTTCTGATTGGCGTCGTGCTCATCTTTTTTGCGTGCAATCTAAACGTTCTAATTTGATTTCATTTTCATTGTATCATATTAATTCAATTTTTAACAACATTTTTTGCCAAAGCTCAAGATCTGTCCGTATAGACAGTCTTTTTTTTATGTTTTAGGAGTGTATCCTGGGACACATGCTACCTAAAGCTAAATACCTATTGATTTTGGCTCTGTTAGACGAAATTGTTGGTGAAATTGTTAAAAATAAAAAACAATGATTAGGTTCATTGTTTTTTTATTGCTTTAGGAGATAATTTAGCTCTTCTATTCAATTGAATATTAACACTTAGTAGCATTAATATTACAAGGACAATCGTAATTAACACCTCTATTGTTTGAGAGTTCTTAAACTCTTTAAACTGATAAAAAATAATGGGAAGAATAAAGAGAAACAATGCAGAAATCATGATATGTAATCCAACTATTTTAGAAGCAATTTTTGAATCATATTCCTGTTTGTTAAATCCAACGTTAAAAAGAATATCCGATTTATACTGTACAAATCCAAGACCACCTATAATTAAAGAAATTACACAAAATACAATCATTTGTCCAACTAACTCATTATTCATTGTTAATCCCTCCATATATAATCTTATATTTATTATATATGCCATGGAATTTTTTAACAATAAATATTAGACATAATAAATCATCTAAATAAAGCAGTTCTAACTCTATAATCTTCAATGTTTAGTTCCAATTGACTCGATACTGTTTGGAGAATCATATTTTTTCCTTTCAAAACTTCTTTATCATCTTTGAAATATTCTAACCACTTCATCCAGTAAAGATAATTGACTAAATATTTAGTTGATACCCCTTTAAATCGTAACATCCATAGTTTTAAGCGACTATGAAAAGAGTTGAGACGTTGAATATTATAAAAGTCATCAGTTCTGCGCTTTCCACTCTCAATGCGCTTATGCTCTAATCCAAAATCTTTCACAAACTGAATGTAGCTTTGATGACTATCCGTACACAAAATAGAATCAGCTTCAATGTGACCTTCTAATGCACGACCTAAATCAGAGCTTTTCATACGTCCTTTACATACAAGCTCTGTATAAAGATTCCCTTGACGGTCTAATCCTGTTAACACACAAACTTGTTCAGAGCTAATCCCACGCTTCACTACTTCTCCACCACGTTTACGAGATGGGCGAGGCATTACAAATCCACTCTTCACATGATTTCCTTTGAAAGACTCAGCAATATATGTTTCATCCATTTCTACGACACCCTCTAAATACCCCATCCCAATATATGGACGAATCGCATCTAAAATTCGATGGCGCATGTAAAAAGAGGTCTTTACGCATACCCCAATTTGAACAGCCGCACGACGGATACTAAATCCTAAAATCATGCATTTAGCATATTCTAACCAAGAATTTAAAGGCAATTTAGAACCCGATAAAACTGATTTTGAAAAGTCGGTAAATGTTCGAAGACAAGATTTACACTTATAGCGTTGTTTACCTGATGAGGTCCCATATTTAAAAACCTCATGGCTTTCACAATGAGTACAAGCTTTCCCTTTAGAAAAACGAGCTTCTCGACAATCTTGCATTGATACAGGGCTAAGAGATAAAATTTCTGAAATATAATTCAATAAATTGGCTTGTTGCTCATTAGTTAAAGCTAAAATATCAGATTTTATATCATTCAACGTTGGCATAAGTCACCTCGAACATTCGTTTAATATTAGTTTATCATATTCATCAGTTTCAGTTTTGGGATGCAAAAAATAAAATTACATCAATTTTTACAAACAAAAAAGCAGTCATTTTTACAATGGCTGCTTTTATTGTAATATCAATGCTTTTTAGTATTTATAATCAAAAAAATCATCATTTTTTCAGAGATTTTTACACCTATAAAATTTGTGGTAATAATTTTATTACCGCTATTTTTATGTCTGTAAAAAGTGCTGTAAAAGTTCTTGTAATTTAGGATGAAAAACTGTTAGTAAAATTGATTGTAAAAATAATTGTAATTTTCAATACGAAAAATAATGATTTCGGGAGATAGTTCCCTATCTATTGGGAAAACTAATTTTATAAAAGTAGTTGTTATTTTTCCCCATTTTTGTCATTTATTTTTGACAACTACTATTTTACTATATTATCCTTAATTTGTAAATTATTGCTTATAATTTCCTTTTAAAGGAAAAAGAGAGTTCTAAAGGATTTAATCGTTCAAACCTAAACAAAAAGAAACGGTTAAAGAGAAATATAAAACCTTGCAGCAAACTCACCTCGTTTCCAAATTATATAGTAAAGGTTTTGTTTTAGAAAATTATTGATAAATTTATACACTGTGTTTTATATAAATATTGATAATTAAATTTAATCGAGTAGGAGATAATTAATTAATTTAATCATCGTCCTCTCACACCACCGTACGTACGGTTCCGTATACGGCGGTTCTATTTTATCTCTAAATATGAACGGTTTGATAGTGGTCTAGTAGTGATACTAGACCTCTTCTTTTTAGTCTTTCATTCGTGATGGTTCGACATAAAATAAATGAGCGAGCGACTCTCGCATATCCTTTTCGGGTATTTGCCCATTCCCACGCCTTATCCTTATCGATTCCCAACCTCATTAAACTTCTATATTTGGTTTGAACCTTCTTCCATTGTTTCCATATACACATTCTTAATCGGAATCGAATATTTTTATCTAGATTTCCACATACCGTCCTCATCTTAGCGATTTTAAAATAATTCACCCATCCGATGATTAACTGCTTTAGTTTCTTCAGTCGATAGTCAAAACTCACACTCCAACTTCGTCGGGTGAGTCTTTTTAATTTCTCTTTCACTCTCATGATCGATATCTGGTGAGGTTTAGCTTTGAACTGATAGGCATTTTTATCCCAAAAGAAACCGAATCCTAGAAATTTAATTCCACTTGGTCGCTCAACCTTACTTTTTGTCACATTGACTTTAAGACCTAGCGTTTCTTCAAGGTATTTCGTCATGCTTTTCATCACTCGCTTCGCTGCCTTCTCACTTTTCACTAGAATTAAACAATCATCTGCGTATCGGACAAAATTTAACCCTCTTGCTTCTAGCTCTTGGTCAAGTTCATTTAACATGATATTGCTCAGTAATGGGGATAGATTGCCTCCTTGTGGGGTTCCAATCACCGATTCTTTATATTCATCATCCATCATGACTCCACTGACTAAGAATTTTCGGATGAGTGAAATGACATCTCCGTCCTTAATCGTATTTGATATCAACCTCATTAACTTATCATGGTTGACTTTATCAAAGAACTTTTCTAAATCGATATCAACAATCCATGTATACCCATCATTCATGAATTCTAGACTTTTAATAATCGCCATTTCTGCACATCGTCCCGGTCTAAATCCATAGCTGTTTTCATGAAACTTTTCTTCATAGATAGGGGTGAGAACTTGAGCCATCGCTTGTTGAATGAATCGGTCAACCACGGTTGGGACACCTAAATTTCGCACACCCCCATCTGCCTTGGGAATCTCGATTCGTTTCACCGGTTTAGGTTGATACGAACGCGTACGAATTTGGTCCTTTATCTCTTCACCATTTTCTTTTAAATAGTGTCCCAATTCATTAATCGTCATCCCATCCACTCCTGCCGCACCTTTATTACGCTTAACTTGTAAATAAGCTTGGTTTAGATTATTTGGGTGTAGGATTTGTTTTAATAAATTCTCTGTGTTCATATTTGTTACCTCCATGAGTTTCGTAACCTTCCATCCATCGTATCTATTTTTTTTTAGATATGTGTCTTATCACCTAATGGTTAATTAGGAAGGTGCAAGTATCATTTCTTTAACGGATAAAATAGTTCGGTCCTTCGCTCCTTTTAGTTTTCACTAACTCTCTTCACTACTACGACCTCGGCTGACTTCTTATATTCCATGTTTACCTCACGGTCAACCTTTGGGATAGAATATAAGACCTCCCCGGGTAAGGTGTATTATCTTCCCTTCCATCTATCTGCCACATTTACAACATACATTTTTTTTCTGTGTAGCTATTGGACTTTAACTTGTTATGCAGTCTTATCCTTGTATCCTGCCTGATGTGATTCCTGTTCGTCAGACCAGAAGTTTGCCCACGGACTTCCTTCAGATTCCTCCTCGCAGAGGACACCCTTGTCTTAGGCTATGTACTTTCCGCTACTTGGACGTACTCGGGACTTTAACCCGTTAGATAATACCCATGCCGGGCGCACATAAAAAAGAGTCTTTCAATAAAATGAAAAACTCTTTTTATTTTCCTAAAGAATTACGTTTGAGATAAGGCTTATCCCTCAGTTGCTTAAAAAGAAATATTTCAGCAAAAAATAAAAAATGAAAATAGTAGGAAAAAAATCTAAAATCAAATTCCTTTGCATGCGAGGAAGTAAAGCCATTATAAAAATAAAAGATAGTAAAAATCAAAATTAAAGCAATAGAGAACTTTTTATTTTTAAATAAATTTGTTGAGCAACTAATTCCTATTAAAAACAAAAATACGCCGTAAAAAAAATTATAAAAAGGATTCTCAATGTCAATTAGAATAATAGGACATTCAAAAATAATCAAAAGCAAAAAAAGTATTAACAGTGGAATAACAAAAAATAGTATATTCATTAACCAAAATCTACGAGGTAGTGAAGTCTTATTATTTAAAGATTTAAAAAAGATATAACTTAACCACGGAGAAATTATAAACAAGTCAAAGCAAAATAAATAACCAAGAAAGATTAATAATAGTAGAAAGACAAGCAATGATATTTCTCCTGGAAATAATGTTTCGATTATGACTGAAGATATGTGGTGTACAACTGAAGATGAGAATATTGAATTAAAAATAAAGATAAATGTTGGTATAGATGCTAATAACGGTAAAATTAAAGGTGATTTTTTATTAGAAATAGATTTTAATATCATATATTTCCTCCTACCAAAATTCGATTTCCGAGGAATATTATACATTTATTTACCATAAAATTACAACAAAAACTCTTAGTAACTCGTTAAGCTAAACAAATATAGGTTTTCTTGAGAGAATTTCTTCAATCAGAGTACCTGCATATGTTGCTTGTGATTGAACGTAGGATGTTTGAATTTTGAAGAGCTCTTTTCATCTTTAAAAATTTTACTCTATTTGAACCATTTCAAATAACTATTTAAATGTTTAGTTGGTACACCCCTAAATTTTTGTGAAAAACTTTTAACAGATTGCGAAGATACAAAAAAATGCAGGAAATTCATACCTGCATTTTTTATTTCAAAGATATTAATAATTTAGTTTAAAAATAAATCGTTAATTATTTGAATTTATTTCAACAATTTTAAAAGCAATTTTAACTGTTAAAACTTATGTAATTTAGTTTTTTGCATCCCAAAACTGAAACTGATGTTATCATATTTGAGGCGTTTTATTCAAGATAACAACAAGATTGTCTAACACAGCGTTGATTTTTACCAAAAACCGGTTATAATTGGGGTTATATATTTGAGTGTCCTGGGATACAATCAATGAGGTGATATAAATGAGAAATCAAATTATTGAAATGTTAAACTCTGGATTAAAACCTAAAAAGATTAGTGAACGGTTAGGGGTTAATTATAATACGGTTCGTCAAACATCGGCAGCTAACAACTTTGTAAAGTCATGTGAAGAACATATGGATGAAAAACGTATCAATCAATTAATAAATTTAGGAAACAACGTTCGTGCGTTAGCTCCTCTAAAAGGTGATTATGACAGTATTGAATTGATTTTAGATGAGATAGACAATTCAACCACTCGTGCTCAAATTGAGATATTGGTGAAGAATATTGAAGAGATTAATAAAAATAAGCAAGGGATCGTAGAGAAAACCTCGGTCAAGATTGAGAAACTAAAAGAAAGTATTGAGTCTCATAAAAAAGATATCGAATATTATGAATCTACTTTAAAGAAAGAACTTCAAGATAAGCTACGCCCAGTCCAGGATTTGAAAGATAAAAACAAGAAAGCATATGAAGGCTTTATTAACTTACTCGGAATCCATCATGATCAATGGCAACAATATTCTATTATTGCTGATAAACGATTGCCTACGACAACGTGGAAGCGTCTGATAAAAGAAAGTATAATCTCCTACTCAAAATACAATTACGTGACAAAGATTGAGGATATGGAGAAATTCGTTAAGACGATGACTCGAACAATGAAATCAAACGACTACTTCAAAGATGCACTTCAAACGCCTCGAAATTATAGAAGTGAGAGAAACTTCTACGCTCTTTCTGAATATAAAACTGTTCAGAAATTCATTAATGCAAAAACAAAGTTTCATAAAGAACGCATTGAGGAATTAGAACAACAGATCATTGATGAGGAAGAAAAGTTAAAGTCATCAAGTAAGACAGCTATCAATGAATACTTCTCAGATAAAGAGTTCAGAGACAAAGAGTCAAAAGTAGATATGATTACACACGCTAAGGTGGGGCAAGGTGGGGCGAGATGGTTGTTCAATCAAGGGTATATCTCGACTGTTGAGTTGGCTAAGGACTCATACTTTTTTGATGCTGCCGCGTATCATCCTGACTCAGAAGAAATTATCATTTTGGAGTCGAAAGTGACAGTTGAGGATTTGAGGCAGGATAAGAAACTTATGAAGTACGCTGAGTATTGCGATAAGCTATACATTGTATCAAATGACTGGTTTGTCTTAGAGGAAGCGAAGAAGTTGTATCCAGACGTGGGGTTGATTGAATTAAAGAGCAACTTCACATTCCTCAAGCTGTGGAGAGCTTCTAAGAATTTCGGAAATGGTGATAAAGATTTAATAGATAGGATTAATCGCAGAAATTCAAGTTTGTTAATAAAAGGTTTCCAGTAAAGCGTGACCCACTGTGATGGGTCTTTTTTATTGTTCTCCTTTATCTCTACTTTTATTCTTATATATTAATGTTTTGAAAACATTAATATATAATTTTATAGATAGCTAATTATTTTTTTAAAAACTATTTAAATATTATTTTTAATGTTGTACAATACTATTAGAGATTAATTAAGTTATGATTTTGAAGGAATTTAAATACAATTAAAAATAAATGAATTTCATTTGATTCAAGAAAGGAGTTTTGATGTTATGGAATTGTTGAAAGTAGACGTGATAACGCCTGAAATTGTTGATTTTATTAATGAGAAAATGGCGGAAGGTCAAGGGATTCGTGAGATTTTAAGACGCGAATTAGGAGCTAAGTCGGTGACTAAGAAAGTTCGTGGTGAAGTAAATAAATTAAATGAAAAGCTCCAAGACGCAGGTTATTTTTTAGAAGAAGGTGTTTATAAATTGAAGCAACAAGAAGTTGAAATTATTGAGGAATCTAAGGAAGAATCTCAACAAAAATCAGAAACAAAAAACAAAAAAACATACATGACTAAAAAGCAAAAGGCAGAACTGGAAGAGCAAAAAAGAAAAGAATTTGAAGAAAAGTTAAAAGAGAATCCTTATACGTTAGTGAGTAACTGGGAAGTTCTACAAACTGTCGATCGTATTGCAATAAGTATGGCAGAAGGGGAAGTTAAACCTTTAGGGATTTATGTCAATAGCCAGGTTGAAAAAGTTTTTGAAGCACTCCAAAAGCGATTCTACTACATTCCGAATTATCTTCTAATCAGTGCCTCAATTGATTTAACGTATAAAAATTTAGAGCATCTTATTGAATCAAATTTAAGTCAAGAATTTATTGAAAAAGCATATAAAGTTGAGAAAAATGTGCGAGAATTTAGAATAAATGAAACTAAAAAAGATATTAAATTTGTTGAGAAAAAATTAGAAGAATTAGATAACGAAAGCGAAGAAGCTAAACTTTCACGAGAGCGTTTAAGTGACTTAAGAAAAGAATTGAAAGAGCGTCAAAAACGCAAGCAAACTAATGTGAAAACAAGCGTTCTTATCGCTGATACAACACTTTCTTTAATCCAAGATAAGTTCCCGTTTTTATCAAAATCTGATGTCGCAAATCTTTGTGTTTATTCATTTTCAAAATGTTTTATGAAAGAATTAAACCAATTAAAAGGTGATTTAGAAAGTAATTAATACTTATTTCAAAATAATATGTTTTAATGTTTTTTTAACATTATTATATTTATTTATGAATCGTATTTTATTTTCTTAAAAAATAATAATGGAAGGTTTTTGAAACATGATTAAGATTCGTTTGAGTTTTGATTCTGAAACTGAGAAGGAAGAAGCGATTAAAGCATTAGATGAAAGTTTCAATGTGTTGCATGTAAGCAAGAACTACAAGAATCGTGACAACAAGACGTTTCGAGTCTACGTTGAAGCTGAATTGAAAGCTGAAAGGTTTTAACGATAACGGGGGAAAGCAGCACATGAATACAACTCGTTAGAGTCATTCATTGCTGATCGTTATGATTTAAAAGATCAAACTCTAAACTAAAAGATAACCACCTACGGGAGAAAGGAGTGATACGAATGAAAACTAAAATGACGTTAAGTGAAATTAAAGATAGCATTGAAGTCTTTTATCACGAATTTTATAATGACAAAGATGCACTGACTCACAATCAAGCAGCTGAACTCGTAGCAGATTTTGAAGTAAGAGCATTTGAGTTTGAGGATCGTGTTGGGGTAGCGATGTGGGATAGTAGTGTTTCAAACGAAGAACTACTTGAAGTTAAGTTATTTAATAATAAAGCAGATGCTGAAAAATACTTTGATGAATTAGTTGAGGCTGAATTAAAGAAAAATAGTTACCTCATATTATTTGATAGCAGAATAAAAAAAGGTAACGACTTTATCATTGCACCAAACACATTGATTGAAGCTGATTTACCTATGGAAGAACTTGCAGTATTAGTTAAAATGCTCATATTAGATGATAGTATTGATCTAACAGCAGAGTTGCTTGCTAATTCATTCAAAGATACAACCGTAGAAGACATCGAAAAGATCTGGGGTGAATTAGAACGAAAAGGATATTTCAAGTGTGAAATCCTCGAAGATGGTTCAACTCACTATCATGTGTCATATTTACCAAATCTAAATTAAATAAAACCCTCCATGATTGGAGGGTTCGTTTTAAATTTTAAACTGCCATATCTTTGAAAAAATGGCAGTTTTCAAAAGAAGACTTATTTCAGTATTTAAAAGACTGCCACAATTTACTGCCAAATAAGGAGTGATAAAATGGCAAAAAACAAGAGTTTACTGCCTAAAAATTTTGAAAATTACAAACGAGTTGGATACATCCGCGTTTCAACTCAAAATCAAAAATTGAACGGTAATTCATTAGAAGATCAACGCGCTCAATTAGAAGGAGCTGGGTGTGATTTAATCGTTGAAGAGGTCCATACAGCAAAAAACAAATCTGAAAGACCTTTGTTTAATGAACTAACTGAAAAATCAATTAAAGGTCAAACAATCGTCACTACTAAAATTGATCGTTTCAGTCGCTCGATGGTGGATGGAATGAAAAAAATGGAACTTCTATTAGAGAAAGGGGTGGCAGTTGAGATTTTGAACTTTGGGAAAATGGAGGATAAATTTAATTCCTCTAATAAATTGATGTTCCAAATCTTCACTGCATTTGCAGAATATGAACATTCTCAAATTGTAGAACGTTGCCAATCTGGGCGGGAATATAAAAGAGCTAACGACCCAAACTACCGCGAAGGTGCTAAGCGTAAACATTCACCAAGTCGAATCGAAAAAGTGTTGGATGAAATTGAGAAAGGTATGACATACAAAGATGCCTCATTCTTTTATAATATTAGCGAGCGAACATTATATCGACGTATGAGAGAAAGACGAGATCAATCTATAATAGATAATATTAAGTAATAGACATTTGAGGCTCTGAAGTAGTAGCATAAAAAAATACAAAAAAAAATAGTTGATAATAGACGTTGACGCGGTAGGCTGAAACGAGAGGACGATGCTTTAGCTATCGTTCTTCTCGGCCTCAACTTGCGTCTACGAGTCTCTATTGTCCAACTATTTTTTTATTTTTTTATGCGAAAGTGTTAAACATTATTCAAATTAAAAAGACCAAAATGGCCTTTTTAATGGCTATGAGAATGAAGGTTTATAAGTTCACTCACACAAGTTTTTAACTCAGAATCGTTTTTAAATTCTAAAAATTGGTTGATTGGATGTGGCATCAGCAAGTATCCTTTACTGTGTGAAGCGTAACCACACTTGTTAGCACCGTCAAAATTAAGAAAAATAGGTTTTCTCTGAACCTCTTTCGGAAGCTCTGCATAGACACCTTGCATTTGAATTAGGAAATTTTCAATTTCACCGCTATCTTCTAAGAACACATCAAATAACTCACAATCATAAAATAGATTTGATTTATCGTTCGTTCCCAACAAAATTGCCAAACTCCTCATACCTACAACTGTCGGCTCCTCACAAACAACCTCATTATAGCCATTTTTATCCTCTTTCTCTCCTGTTTTTAAAGCCTTAGATAACAGATTTTTTAAAATGAAATTCATAATTAATCTCCCCTTATTATTTAATTTATATATGTTAGTTAATTACAAGTTTAAATATAAAAAGATCTCTATTTAACTAATAGAGATCTTTTTTAATCTGGATCATGCTCATTCATAGAATAAAAGTTGTAGTATCTGAAGTTGATTTTATAATCATTTGATGGCTTGTATGAAGTTAGATTTATCTGATCTTTTAACTCTTTGTGTTTTACAAGTTTCTTAATTACGCGCTTATAATTGATTTCATTCATAAAGATTACATCTAATTCCGCGACAATTTTAACGACTTGATGAGAGTCGAATTCAATTGTACTTAAGATACGACTTAAAGTTTTAGAATCATAATGAATCAATCGAGAGCGATTAGCATTAACAAACTCTACAACTCTTTTTGTTACTACATCTTTAACTGTTAAACTATCTGTATAAGCCTTAACATCGTTATATAAAGATAACATTTTAGAAGTTTTTAACTCCTTAGCTGAACAGAAATGAACAAACTTTAATGTGATTTGTTTAGTTTGTAAGTTGTCAAAATGCGTATAAAAATCCGTTCTTCCTCGATATTTGTCACTAACAGAATAATAATAGGGTTGTTTAACATCAATATCTTTTATAACAATATCACTTAAGTAAACATTGTTTTTCTTTAAATTTTGAAGCGAAATAACTTTCTGTTTTTCCTTCTTATTTTTTTTCGGAGAGACTGGTTGGAGAACTGGATCCCCCGAAAATTCTTCATAAACATCTTTACCATCAGCTTTCAACTTTGCTTGTTCTTTGCGAGCAATAGGTCCTGCCTTCAACGATTGAAGTTGTTTTTTTCGCACTGATCGTTCAGTATCATTCTCATTAATAATTCTTTCCATAGCATCTTCAGTCAAGCTGTTATCAAAGACTTTACAAATTCGATTTAACAAGTGCTTGTCATTTAAGCTTAACAAATTTCCGCAACTTTTTGATGCTAACTCAACTATTTGTTTCAAATCTAAATCATCATGTTTTTCAACATATTTCTCAATAAAATAACGTGCTTTGAAATTAGATTTTATTAAAGTGCTTGTTTTTAGCGACACCGAACTCGTTTTTGTAGTCTGAACACCTTTTAAATAAGCCAGAACTGGCTTATTTAAATAAAGTCTTTTTTTAAAATCGCACTCAGTCTTTTCGTTCAAAATCTTTGCTTTTTTCAATTTTGTAACTAAGCGACTAAAAGCAGATTTGCTATTAATATCTTTGTATTTTGTTTTTAACACAATATCTGACAGATATTCATGTCTAATTGAGCTTTCAAATAGTTCATTAATCATAAAGATTAATACTTGATGTTCTGCTAATATTTTTTTATCCATAAGACTTACCTCCTTCTCATTTCCAACGTGCAATTATAATGATGTGCGAAATTGTGCTTCATTTGAAGATCATCAGCAGTGTACGAAGCCGTGACTCCCTCAAAACCAACCGTTTCAACCTCACCCGTCGACTCATTGACTCGTTCATAAGTGAAATCCACCGGGCTGGTTTGCTCTTCTAAAAACTTGATATAATCTTCAGTCTTTTGAGAATCTTCATTCACGAAAAATGCTTTTTCCATTAATTCGTTTCTGACCTCGGTTTCACTTTTGGCAGACTCACGTTCTGCTTCAGATAGTGAGAAGAATTTATTACCTAAAATAGAATCGTGATTTATTGATTTGGGAATGTATGCATGATTCCAACCAAGGTGGTCTGCAACATAATCCCTCCCTTGTTTGGTGAATTTTAAAAATCGTTCTCCATTCTCAGATTTCACCTCTTTGAACCATCCATTTTGTTTGTAAGTTTTCAATCGATTTGGTGCAATAATTGTTAACAATTGTTCTTCCCTGACATGACCGCAGATGTAACCTGCCTTAAATGCTTGTTTATCTCGATATAATATTTTGAAGTTATCTTCTTTTTTGATTAGATGTTGCCCAGTTTTATAACGCCATTTATTGTGATTTTTACCCATTCAAATTCCTCCTTTCTAATGTGATCAAAGGCACAATTCAGTTTTATTTTTAATGATAAGCAAAATCACAGTCCAGATTTGTTTTTTGATAGCGCCGTAGGCGGTATCAAAGCAATAACGAAATTCACATGAAATTCGCAAGTATCTCGCGTGCGAGATATGAAGCGTATTTTATGAATGTGAGTGAGTTGTTGCTCATTCTTATCACCGCCCACCGCGGTGATAAGGCGAACGATCGAAAGCAGATAAAATGAAACTAATGGAAGTATCTCGGGGAGATACGGAATTAGTTTCATGAATCTGTTTGAGAGGTTCGCACGATAACAAAAACGAAAGGCTACTGATGGAAAGAAAAGTTGGTATCTCGCGTGCGAGTATATCAACTTAGCTTTACGAAGTAGTCTGAGTTTTTGTTCAGATTCAACTACTCAAACGTAGTGCGAGTTAGTTGAATAAGCCAATGCCCCCGGGGCCGCGGCTTTGGAGCGGAAGGGGGTCGAGACGCCGAGTTCGCCCGTGTTAGAGGGGAAGTTTGCGGGCTTGCACGAAACTTTTCCTCTGGGCGAGACTCCACTTACTTCACAGCTTCGCTGGGATTAGTAAGTCGGTGGTGAGACCTCCCATCCTTCCCCCGGGGTTGGGGATGGATGGTGTATTTTACAAAGCCGAGTCTCACTCGGCTTTGCGTCACCCCGTTAGGGGTGGAAATGAGGGGGGAAGTTCAGCTTCCACACCTCATTTTATATTTTGGACGACAATTTTATCAAAAATTGTTGTTCAAAACACGCCTCCCAGGCGTGCATAGGTGGGGCTGCGTCCAGCAAGCCTCACCTGTCTTTTAGCTCGAAAAGGAGCAGTTGCGAGGCCGACAAGCCGAGTGACTGTCCTGGTCGAGCGTTAAGATAAAGAGGGATCGGGATAAAAGACTGGTTGCGAGGCCAGCAAGCCGCGCAACTTGCTTTTAGAACGATCAGCTCTTTATCTTAATTGTGAGGAGTTGTGCGAGCGAAGTCTGTTTTAAATTTTGAAATCAGAGGTATCAAGAGAAAAAGTGGGGGAGTTGTGTTTTTTTCAAAGGAGTGAACCATAATTTTATAAAAAAAAGAGACCTATTTTAATTAGGTCTCAAAAAAATTGGAGAGATGTGTTTGGTTCGAATCAAGCACATTATAGTATATGTTTCTTAATTAGATATGTTCTTATCTAAATCGAGTTTCCAGTTTTTTAAATTAAAATTATTTGGATGAATTTTAAAAATAGATGTGCTAAAAAGTAGAAAACCAATATAGTTTAATTTGAAACTTTTTAACACGTTTTGAAAATGTTAAAAAATAAATGTTCTATTTGCATATGCTATTGCATCAGCAACAGCTCGATCAATAGCAAATAAAATGCCAGTAGTGTATCGATTTCTAAATCTACACCTTATCAGTCGTTAATGAA
>OOCW01001090.1_pt1 | contig 21123 bp, 19 predicted proteins | sample 1671201 | NCBI WGS metagenome assembly OOCW01 (sample SAMN06348132, study PRJEB24527) | human gut metagenome | biome: human gut; feature: ankylosing spondylitis patient; material: feces | host: Homo sapiens | place: China | collected 2015-10
TATTATAAAAAATATAAAAATAGTAGGAAAATTGTTGACAATTTAATACTGTAGTTATATACTTCTAAACATATAAAAGAACTAGGAAATAAAAATGAATAAACTATTTCTTATCTAGAGAGGCAGAGGGACTGGCCCTAAGAAGCCCGGCAACCAGAATTATAGACGTATAATTCAAAGGTGCTAATTCCTACAAATTATTTATGGGGCTCATAAATGATTTGAAAGATGAGAAAGCATAGCCGATATTTAAGACTGCTTTCTTATCAAGAAAGTAGTTTTTTCGTTTATTCCTAAAAAATACTGACTTTATTAGTTGGAGGGATTTTTTATGAGTAAAAAATATTGGAATGAAGAAATAGAAACTATACCAAGAGAAGAATTAGAAGCTTATCAACTTGAACAACTTAAAGTGCAAATTACAGAGGCTTATGAGCACTCACCTTATTATAGAAAAAGATTTGAAGAAGCAGGGGTCACACCAGATGATTTACAATCATTAGATGACCTTCTTAAATTCCCTATTTTAACAAAACATGATGTACGCGAAAGACAAGATGCAGTACCTATCATTGGAGATTTATGTGTGAGACCAGAAAAAGATGTTGTATTTATTTCATCTTCAAGTGGTTCGACAGGTGCACCTACAGCAAGTCCATTTAGTAAACGGGACTTTGACGAATTTCAAAATATTGAAAGTAGACTATTTTGGCAAGCAGGCATGAGACCAAATGATCGTTACATTCATGCTTTAAACTTCTCACTTTTTGTAGGTGGGCCTGATGTAATAGGGGCACAAAATCTTGGGGCTTTATGTATTTGGGGTGGGACACTTCCAGCAGAACGTTTATTATTTATTATTCAGCAATATCAACCAACGGTTATTTGGACCACACCATCTTATGCATGGTATTTAGGAGAAGCAGCTAAACAAAAAGGCATTAATCCAGCTACAGATTTAGCGATTAACCGTATTATTGTAGCTGGTGAACCTGGAGGATCTATTCCAGCAACAAGACAAGCGATTGAAGAACTTTGGGATGCAGAAGTATTTGACTTCTATGGTATCTCAGATATATTTGGAGCTTGTGGTGCACAATGTGAAGAACATGATGGCATTCACATTGCCGAAGATCAAGTTTTAGTTGAAGTCGTAGATCAAGAAACAGGATTACCTGTTAAAGAAGGAGAAAGAGGGGAAATGTTACTCACCACACTTCGTAAAGAAGTAAGACCAATGATTCGTTTTAGAACAGGAGATATTGTAACTTATACTAACGAAAAATGCGCATGCGGTCGTACTTTAAAACGTATCAAAGTTGTTGGACGTATTGATGATATGTTTATAGCTGGTGGTGTAAATGTATTCCCAAGTGATATTGAACATGTGATTCGTAAGTTTGATACTTTAACAGGTGAATATCGTGTCAACATTGTAGAAGATAGACACATTACTAAATTCACAGTAGAAGTAGAAAGACGTGAAGGCATAGATATAGATAAAGAAACATTAAAAAATCAAGTGATTTACGAGATTAAGATGAAATTAGGCGTTAAACCTAAAGATGTCATCATATTAGACGATGGAGAATTGCCAAGAGCAACTCATAAGGCAAAACGTTTAGTAGATTTGAGAAAAGGGGCATAAATCATGATAGATGTTATATTTTTAGGAAGAGGTGGGCAAGGTGCCTTCACCTCTTCTCGAATATTAGGGATTGCAGCAAGTTTATATGGTAAGAAACATAGTTTAAGTTTTCCAAGCTTCGGACCTGAAAGAAGAGGTGCACCCGTATTTGCATATACGAAAATTAATGATGCACCTATTCGTGATAGAAGTCAAAGTGTAAAAGCAGATTATTTCGTTGTATTAGATGAGAGTTTATACACACCTAACTTACTTGAACGACTTAAAGAAAATGGAAAGTTATTACTTAATACAGCAACACCTGAAAAATATAATGTACTAGAAGATGGCAGCATTAATGAAAAGATCATTACTTTTAATGCAGAACCTGTGGCACGTCACTATTTAGGAAGACCGATTACAAATACAACTATGTTAGCAGCACTAGTTGTGAAAAGTAGATTAGTTACATTAGAGAATTTAAAGGCTGCAATACATTATGATTTGGCTCCTAAAATTGCGCAAAAAAACGAGGCACTCATCACATATTTTGAAACCTATGATAGTTTAGAGGGAGGAGGAAAATAAATGAACAGACCAGAGGTAAATAAGGATTTTAAAATTAAAAGTAGTAAGGAATTACCTTGTGGTACTTATGGGCAGGCCATGTTACTTACTGAAACAATGGAAGGCTGGAGAAGTGAGAGACCTGTTATTCATAATGAGCAGTGTATTCATTGTAATTGGTGCTATATGGTCTGTCCTGAAGGTGTTATTTATAAAGAAGGAAATGAGATGAAGATTGATTATAGATTTTGTAAAGGCTGTGGCATCTGTCAGAAGGAATGTAAGAAAGGCTGTATTGAACTTATATTAGAGGGGGCGAAAGACAATGACTAATACATCAGAAAATCAAAAGGAGTATCAATTTGTTTCAGGAGATGAAGCTGTAGCCATTGGCGTTAAATTAGCACAGCCGTTAGTTGTTGCAGCTTATCCTATTACACCACAAACTATCGTTGTTGAGCGCTTAGCTGAAATGGTGGAAAAAGGAGAACTTAATGCAGAATATATGTATGTAGAATCAGAGCATTCAGCCCTATCAGCAGTAATGGGAGCCAGTGTGATGGGTGCCAGAACTTTTACAGCGACTTCTTCTCAAGGGTTACTTTATATGGCTGAAGTTTTACATTATGCCAGTGGTGGGCGTGTGCCACTTGTAATGATGAATGCCAATAGAAGTGTAGCTTTACCTTGGAATATATTTGGTGATCAAAGGGATTCACTTTCCTTATTAGATAGTGGTTGGATTCAAGTTTATGTGGAAGATGCCCAAGAAAGTTTAGATATGACTTTAGCAGCTTATGCTTTAGCAGAGCATCCAGAAGTTTTAACACCTGTAATGGTGAATTTAGATGGTTTCATTTTAACCCACACTTATCAAAGTGTGGAAGTTCCTAGTCAGGAGCAAGTTGCAGAATTTTTACCACCATTTAATCTAGAACATAAAATGGATTTAAAAGCACCTAAGAATTTATTTTTTACGGCTTCACCGCTTCATAACTTAGGTTTCAAATATGAACAGCAGCAAGCTATGTTAAAAGCTAAAGAAGTCATTGAAAAAATAGATCAAACTTATGGTGAAATTACAGGTAGAAAGTATGGTGGTTTAATAGAAGCTTATAAATGTGAAGATGCTGAGCGCATTATTGTAACACTAGGCAGTATTACAGGATTAGTAAGAGATGTGGTAGATGAATTAAGAAAGCAAGGAGAAAAAGTAGGCTTACTTAAAATTCGTTATATGAGACCATTCCCTGGAGATGAGATTGCAGCTGTTTTAAAAGAGGCAAAAGCAGTAGCTGTACTAGAAAAAGATATTTCTTTCGGCGCAGAAGGTACCGTATTTACAAATGTAGTTTCTGCGACTTATGGTATCAATACAAAATTAACGAATTATGTTGGTGGACTTGGGGGTAAAGATATCAAGAAGGAAGAAGTTGTACAGATTTTTAAAGACTTAGAAGAAATAATCCAAAATGATATTACCCCAAGTTATACTGAGCGTGTGAAATACATAGGATTGGAGGGATAGACATGGCAGTAGCATTAGATGAAAAAGAATATTTTTATGGACATAAAGGTTGTGCAGGATGTGGAGGTTCTTTAGCTGTACGTTTAGCGCTTAAAACATTAGGTGAAAATACTTTTGTAGTCGTACCGGCTGGATGTATGTCAGCTGTTGGCTTTGTTTATCCTCAGCTTTGCTTTGGTATGAATGCACTTATTTCACCTTTTGCAAGTACAGGTGCAATGCTTTCTGGCGTAGCAGTAGCGGCCAAAGCATTGGGACTAAAAGATGTAAATGTAGTAGGATTTGCAGGAGATGGTGGAACGGCAGATATTGGACTTCAATCTTTATCAGGTGCCATCGATCGAGATGATAACATTATTTATATTTGCTATGATAATGAAGCTTATATGAACACAGGAATTCAACAAAGTTCGCTGACACCTTATGGCACAAAGACAACGACTTCACCAGCAGGGGAACATATTCATGGCAGTCAAAATGTAAAGAAAGATATGTTCGATATTATTGCTGCGCATAAAATTAAATATGCAGCCACAGCAAGCATTGGAAACATTCCTGATTATATTCGTAAGGTAGAAAAAGCTAGCAAAGTAAGAGGGGCAGCATATATTCATGTGGCCGCGCCTTGTCCAACGGGCTGGGGCATTGCTAGTAGTGATACAATCGCCATTGCGAGGGAAGCTATAGAATGTGGGTTGTGGTATTTGGCAGAATATGAAAATGATGAATATACCTTAAATAAAACTGTGAAGAACTTTTCAAGTATAGAAGCGTATCTTAAAAAACAAGCACGCTTTAAACATTTAACAGATGAAGATATTCAAACCATTACACAGTTAAGAGACCGTAAATGGGAAGAACTTGAACGTAGAGTTAATAGAGGGTAGAGAGAAAGCTGGATTAATAAGAAGCTCATAAGATAGTATTAAACGTAGGTGTTAAGTATTGTAGGCTAATATGATTTTAGGAATATGTGTTATAATAAATTTAGATTAAAAGTATATCTAAATTTAGATAAAATGCAGATCCAAATTTATAAAATGAAAATGCCTAAATTTGAGGGATAAGAATACTGCATTTAAAAGAAGGAAAATACTTAATTCATAGATACTATATTAAATATAAAGGATGAAAATATGAGACAGGAAATAAAGCTTAAGATTAAGCCAGCGTTTGCAAGAGAAATTAGACAAGGCTATCCGTTAATTGCTAAGGATGCTATTGCAAATATTGAGGTATTAAAAAAAGAAGATGTCATTGTAAATTTATTTGATGAGAAAAATAAATTCATGGCAAAAGGTTACTATGGTAAACAAAATAAAGGTTATGGCTGGGTATTAAGCTATAAAGAAAATGAAAAAATCGATCAAAGCTTCTTTGCTAAAAAAATTAAAGCAGCTATAAACTATCGTAAGGATTTATATGAAAGTACTGAAACAACAGCCTTCCGCGTATTTAATGGAGAAGGTGATGGTGTCGGTGGTTTAACTATTGATTATTTCGCAGGATATTACCTCGTAACTTGGTATAGTGAAGGGATTTATAGTTTCAAAGATGAAGTCATTAATGCTTTACTTGAAGTAGCTGATGTAAAAGGGATTTATCAAAAGAAAAGATTTGATAATGAAGGAAAATACATTGAAGATCATGATTACGTAATGGGTGAAGTACCTCAGTGGCCACTTATTGTAAAAGAGAGTGGACAGCAGTTTGCAATTTACTTAGATGATGGGGCTATGGTTGGTATTTTCTTAGATCAAAGAGAGGTAAGAAAACGTATACGTGATCACTATGCAAAAGGTAAAACAGTACTGAATACATTCTCATATACAGGAGGCTTCTCAGTATTTGCAGCAGCTGGTGGGGCTAGCAAAACAACTAGCGTAGACCTTGCAAATCGCAGCTTAAGTAAAACAAGAGAACAATTCAGCGTGAATGACATTGATTATACAAAACAAGATATCATTGTAGAAGATGTATTCAAATACTTTAAATATGCAGTTAAAAAAGAACTTAAATTTGATATGGTTGTTTTAGACCCACCAAGTTTTGCACGTTCTAAGAAATTCACTTTTAGTGCTTCTAAAGATTATACAAACCTTTTAAAAGAAGCTATTGCCATTACAGAAGATGGTGGAACAATTGTAGCTTCTACAAACTGTAGTGCATTTAATATGAAAAAGTTTAAAACCTTTATTGATACAGCCTTTAAACAAATGGGGCATCGTTATACAATCTTAGAAGAGTATAGTTTACCAAAAGACTTTAAAACTATTGATAGTTTTAAAGAAGGAGATTATCTTAAAGTAGTATTTATCAAGAAAAACAAATAGAGTTACTCCAGCAGAGTTTAATTAAGAAAATATAAGGACTTATGTAATGAATTTATTACATAAGTCTTTTTTATTTGATAGAGAAATGATATATTTAAAGACAGAAAAGTTATACAATTCAAACTCGGAAATATTGGAGCATATAGAGGGAAATAGTTGAATAAGCTTGAAGTAGCGTGAAAAAATGATTGACTTTATCGCTTTAGCACGCTAAAATGATAAGTAATTAATAAAAAATAATTAAATAGGGGGAAAATAAATGAAATTAATAAAGTTATGTAAATATACAGTTGTATTTTCTATGGTAAGTAGCATGGCATTTGGATTTGTAGGTTGTGGAGGCAGTGCAGCAAATTCAGCAAATGTAAGTGATAGTGAAGCAACAGCTTTAAATAAAGACGTACTTATTGTAGGGCTTGATGACAATTTCCCTCCAATGGGTTATAGAGATGAAAATGGGGATATTGTAGGATTCGATGTTGATTTTGCAAAGGCTTTTGGGGAAAAGCTTGGCAAGGAAATTGAGTTTCAAACAATTGACTGGACTATGAAAGAAGCAGAATTAGAGGCTGGTAACATTGATTTCATCTGGAATGGCTATAGCATCAATGATGAAAGAAAAGCACAAGTTGACTTTAGCGTACCATATTTAAAAAACCAACAAATTATCATTACTTTAGCAGATTCAGCAATTAATACAAAAGCAGATTTAGCGAATAAAGTTGTGGGTGCTCAAGCAGGATCAACAGCTGTAGAAGCTGTAGAAAATCAGCCAGAAGTCATGGAAACATTTAAAGATGGTAAAGTTGTAACTTATGAAAATAACAATGATGCTTTAATGGATTTAGAAGCAGGACGTTTAGAAGCTGTAGTAGCTGATGAAGTTTTAGTTAACTATTACATAAGCAAAAAGGGCGAAGGCAAATTTAAAATACTTACAGAGAACTTTGGAGAAGAAGAATATGGTGTAGGCATGAAAAAGGGCGATACAAAATTAGTAGAAGCACTTAATGACACATATAAAGCACTTAAAGAAGATGGCACAATGGCTGAAATCTCAGAGAAATGGTTTGGCGAAGATATTACACAATAAGGAGGAAGTTAGCGTGGATATAATAGTTGCAGCGTTTCAAAAAATCGCAGCATTCATAAGTAGTATTCCCGATATCTTTGAATACACTAAAATGATGATGCCACAGATTATGGATGGACTGGGTGTCACATTACAAGTATTTTTATTAACTTTAGTATTATCTATTCCGTTAGGAATATTAGTAGCAGTATGTCGTTTATCTAAAAGTACGATTATTAGTAAGATTACGGAATGCTACACATTGATTATGAGAGGAACACCTCTTTTACTTCAAATTATATTTATTTTCTTTGGTTTTCCAATCATAGGAATCAAAATTCCACGTTTACCTTCTGTTATCTTAGCATTTACTTTGAACTATGGGGCTTACTTTGCTGAAATCTTTAGGGCAGGGATTAATTCTATAGATGAGGGGCAATATGAAGGGGCTGAAGTTTTAGGTTTATCTAAAGCAGATACATTCTTTAGAATCATCCTGCCACAAGCTTTAAAACGTGTTATTCCACCAGTGGGGAATGAAATCATTAACCTTATTAAAGATACAGCTTTAGTATACGCAGTAGGATTTGATGACTTATTAAAAATCGGAAAAACAGCAACCAATAGAGATGCTACATTATTACCATTAGTAATCGTAGCAGTTGTGTACTTATTATTAATCTTCGTGCTCACTAAAGTGATGGCGTGGATTGAGAAAAAATACGATTACTATAGATAGGAGGCTTTAACATGTTAAAGGTAGAAGGATTATATAAAAGTTACGGAAAAACACAAGTTTTAAAAGGTGTAAACCTACATGTTAAACCAGGAGAAATAGTGGTCGTAGTAGGTGCCTCAGGTGGCGGTAAAACCACTTTCCTTAGAAGTGTGAACTACTTAGAAAAATGCCAAGAGGGAAGCATTCAAATTGGTGGTAAATATTTATTAAAAGATGGTATATATGCCTCTAAAGAAGAGATTAGAGAAATCCGTCGTAATATCGGCCTTGTTTTTCAAGGGTTTAACTTATTTCCACACAAGAATGTATTAGAAAATTTAATAGAAGCACCTATTCGTGTATTGAAATATTCACCGGAGAGAGCCAAAGATGAAGCAATGCAAATTCTTACTTTCTTAAATTTAGCAGATAAAGCAAACAGCTATCCATGTGAATTATCTGGTGGACAAAAACAACGTGTAGCCATTGGACGCGCGTTAGCACTTAAACCAGAATTAATGTGCTTTGATGAACCTACATCAGCACTTGACCCTGCCTTAACAGGAGAGGTGGCAAAAGTCATTAAAAGTTTAAGTGGTGAGGGCATGGCAATGCTCATTATTACTCACGACATGCAATTTGCTAAACAAGTTGCAGACCGTATTGTTTCTATGGAAGATGGCATCATTGTAGAAGAACATATTTATGAAAATGCAGAGCGTAACTTGCTTAAATAAAAGTTAGTAAATATAAAAAAATGCTATGGATGCATGAAAGCTAATCCATAGCATTTTTTATGGGGAAAATAAAACGCATGAAAAAGACCTTTATGATATAATTAAATGTATAAAGGTCAATACTTAGATTAGAATGACTAGGTATAAGTAAGCCGTATTATTTATGACACATGAATAATGACATGAGACGTTTTGCAATATAGATATAAAAATAAGGAGAAAGAGATGTACAAAGAATATAATAATAAAATCCCAAAGGATGCCTTAGAGATTATTCGTTGTATCGAAGAAGCTGGATATGAAGCGTATATTGTTGGGGGATGTGTAAGAGATTTATTAATGCAAAGAGAGCCTAATGACTGGGATATTACAACTTCAGCAAAACCTGAGGAGATTAAAAGAGTTTTTAAAAGAACTTATGATACTGGTATTAAACATGGTACAGTGACGGTTATCTTAAATAAAGAACACTTTGAAGTAACAACTTATCGTATAGAAAGTGATTATAAGGATTTTAGACATCCTGAAAATGTAAGCTTTGTAGAGGATATTACATTAGATTTATCAAGACGTGACTTCACAATGAATGCCATCGCATATCACCCAGAAAGAGGATTCGTAGATCCATATGAAGGGATGAAGGATATAGAAAGAGGTTGCATTCGTTCAGTAAGAAATGCAGTAGAGCGTTTCACAGAAGATGCCCTTAGAATATTACGTGCAGTAAGATTTGCTGCGCAATTAGGTTTTGAAATAGAAGATGAAACAATTGCAGGGATTCGTGAATGCAGAGATTTATTAAGACATATTAGTAAAGAACGTATTCGTGATGAATTTCTTAAAATTTGCGTTTCACCTAGACCAGAATACATTAATGAACTTCATGAATTAGAACTTTTAGAATATATCATTCCAGAGTTCATTCCAGCTTATGAAGTACCACAAAATAACCCACATCACATCTACAATGTGGCACAACATACAATTGTGGCTATGCAAAATTCAGCATCAGATGTGACATTACGTTTAACATTACTCTTACATGATATTGGTAAGATAACAACAAGAACAACTGATGATAAAGGTATAGATCATTTTTACAATCATCCAGTTAAATCAGCTGAGATTGCAAAAAGAGTATTAAGAGATTTAAAGATGGATAATAACTCTATTAAGTCAATTAGTGCATTAATCTTATATCATGATTATTACATTCGTAATGAAATAAATAAAGTACTTGTAAAGAATGTCTTAACACAAATCGGACCAGAGTTATTTGATTTATTACTTTTAGTACAAGAAAGTGATGTCAAAGCACAAAATCCAGAGATGTTAGCACCTAAATTAGAAGGTATTAAACTTCAACGTGAGATTAAAGAAGAAATCATTGCAAACAATGAACCATATAATAAGGCAATGCTTGCCATTACAGGACAAGACCTCATTGAATCAGGTATTCCAAGAGGAAAAGTTATTGGAGAATTATTAGATAAAGTATTAGAAAAGGTTATTAGAAATCCTGAAGAAAATGATAGTGAGCTTTTAATTCAATATTGTCATACTGAATACGAAAAAATGTAATAGAGATTCAATAAAAACTAAGCTCTCTTTATAATAGGCAGTAAAAATACTGTTTGTTATAAAGAGAGCTTATTTATTGTTAAAATTCTCATCTAGTGACCTAATTTTTAATAGCTGAGGTAGTTGTTACATCTGAGCTATTATCAACCTTTTCTACATTTGTTGTTTGAGTTGTAGGGGTTACTTTAAGCTGAGATAAATCAAAATATGTAATACCAAAAATACTATCTGAACTATCATGTTTGATATAACACATATTTTCATTTTTCATTACATTACCCATAGTTAAACTAGTAGTTGAACCATCTTTAAGTGTGATAGTTACTTTAAGGGATGGTTTAGTGAAACCATATGCTTCTAAAATAGCTGAGTCTGGAGTATCTGTAATGAATTTTTGGATTTTGCTACTTGATAAATAGGAAACGAAATTAGTAACAGTAGCAGTATTTAAATTTTGAGCTTTAAAGAACAGTTGAGTTTGAGGCTCTGTCCCTGCATACTCTGGTGTAATAATGTGGGTTTGCCCATCTAAAGTAAGTTTAATTTCTTTGATATTATTCTCACTGAAGTTAAGTAAGTCTTTGTTTCTCCAACTATTGATATCTGTTTTTAATGTACTAAAAGCATTATGAGATATTGTATAAACAGTGTCAGATAGGGGTGCATAAACATAATCTGTTAAAGCATTTATAGCATTTCCTTTAACAAGAATATATTCATTACCTTCATTGTCATAAAGTGTAATAGAAGAAGAAAGTTTATTAATACCATAAATTTCCAAGTTAGATGGAGATGTTTCAATGACATCTTCAAAGAGGGGCTCTTTGAATGCTGAGATGACATTGTAAATATAAAGTGCATCACCTTGAGCTTGAATAGGTTCTGAAATGAACCACTTATCACCTTCGCGACTAGCTACTAATTGTTCGCCAGAATGTTTGTAATCAACTTTGGTAATATCAGCTGCCGATTTAGACCAAAGTATAGGTGTCATATTTGTCGTATCAGCGAAGGTAGTACTGTCTTGTCTTTGTTGATAAAAAATGAGACAGATAAAAGATACAACAAATACGAGGATAGGAATAAGCCAACCTTTTCGTTTCATTACCCGTACCTTCTTACTTTTAAAATATTATTAATACATAACAAGAGTAATTATATCACACAAGTGATAATATGAAACCCTATAAAATATGTTTATATAATAAATGCTATGAGTAAAAAAATGGGAATTTATATTTTTTACCAAAGTAGATATTTTTTAGCTATTATACACATATAAATAAGAAGACGAGAATTAACTTAATGTGATTAAAATAAAAAGTGCCGGATGGGGGGAGAACGTTGTGCGACCATTAAATAGGGAGTTGTTAGCACAGTACGACATTAGCGTGAAGAAATTACAATATATACGCAGTAACTACTATTTAGACACAAACCGTGGAAAATTTATGCTTAGAAAGGTAGACTTGCCTAGAGAGCAAATACTATTTGATTACGAGGTCGACACCCATCTGAAAGATAATGGATTTGAGGAGATCAATGCTATCTTCACTACTAAGAAAAAAAGTCCTTTTGCAATAGCTAACGGGCAGTGTTACATTATGCAGGAACATGTAAACTGTGATGAAACGGATTTCAAAGATTTGAAGGACCTTAGAGAGACAGTATTAGTGTTAGCCCGTTTCCATAAAGCTTGCAGAAGGGTAGAAAGTAAGATAAGAGATGTAGAAACAGTAAAAATCAGGAATATCTATGAATATTATTGTAAACGTATGAATGAAAATGCAAAGCTTAAGAAAAATATGTTATGCCTTAAACAGAAATCAAATTTTGAAATTATGTTTCTAGATAGTGTAGAAGAGTATCGCCGATTGGAAGAAATGGCACTGGATATGATTAACTATGAATTGGTGGAGAAACTTATTGATGAAGTTAAGGCAAAGAAACTAATAGCGCATAAGGATTACACGTATCATACAGTTAATAAAACAGACATGGACACATACATAATTAGCCAAATTGATATATGTGGTTATGATATTCAGATTCTGGATCTAGCCCATATTTTATCTAAAATTATGCAGAAAAACGATTGGGATAATGAGATATTATATGAACTTATAGAAGCATATAATAGCGTAAGAACATTATCAGAAAACGAATTTAGATTGCTAAAGTTTATGATGATTTATCCTGAGAAATATAACAGCATATGCTACAAATATATTAGTTCAAAAAGACGTTGGAACTACAGTATGTTTGAGCAGAAATGGGAGAATATGCTTGTTTATAAAGATAGGCAATTGACTACAGCTAAGTTAATAAGTACATGGTAATAAATAAGGTGTTGCAAGTAAGATGGGCAACACCTTATTTGCATAGTTAGATTTATTGACATTTCAATTGAAGTGGTTAAAATTAAGATAAATATGTAAGGTTACTGACTGTGCTAAAAGGAGGGCTAGAGTGAAGAGAAATAATAAGAGTTTTGTAATAGGTATGATAGCTACAGCTGTAGTGGGGTTGATTATTTTAATGATAGCTATGTTTATAGGAATTAAGCATTATGTGGGGCAAGATGCAAAATCTACAATTCAAGAAAGTAGCTTAAAGAAAGAAGAAACCCTAGAAAAAGTTGAATACACTACAACTATACTGGCAGTAGTTACAGATATAACAGAAGAAGCAATCAGTGCAATGGATATGGATAGCTGCGTAGAATTTGTGAAGACGATTGATCGTACAACTAAATTTGCAGATGCTTATGGGAGAACTATTCCACTAGCTTCTATTGAAAAAGGTGACGTTGTAGAGATTGTTTATGAAGAAAATAAAGAACGTATAGTTTCCATTACTAAATCAAGCAAAGCTTGGACTAAAGAAAAGGTAAGTGGCGTTAAAGTAAGTAAAGAAGCACAGGAAGTAAAGTTATTTGATAGGACTTATACATATGATAAAAATGTCATAGTATTAAATGCAGAAGATCATGAAGCTAAAATAGAAGATATTAGTGCTTATGATATTGTTACTGTTAAAGGTATTGATGAAAAAATATTAAGCATCAAATTAGAAAAAGCAGGAGGAAGCATTAAGGTAATGAATATCCCTAGTCGTGAGGGTCGATTAGAATTAGACATTAATAGAATGATTCCTTTAAGTGAATTAACAATGCCTATAGAAGTTACAGCAGGAAAGCATAAAGTCGTTGTCAGCATCAAAGGGTATAATGACATTATTGAAGAAATAGATGTGGCACCAGGCGAAGTGTATGAGCTTTCGTTAAATAGTGTAAACAGGTCCTATACCAATGTAAACATAGTAGTCGCTAATACAGATGTGGAAGACTATACAATTAATATAAACAATAAAACTTATACTAAAGGTGAAAAAATATCGTTACCACAAGACATTTATACCTTTAAAATTACAGCAGAAGGTTATAAAACGTGGTCAAAACAAATTGTGCTTTCAAAGCCTAATCAAACGATTAAAGTAGTTCTTAAGAGCGATAAGCCTGAAGATGAAAAAGATGAAAACACTACTTTAACAGATACGTCACAAGGTAATAATAGTTCAAACAATACATCAAATAACAGCACTTCAACATCTCAAGGAGAAGAAAATAATACAGCAGCAACGGGTGAAACAAAGACAATAGATATTGCAACAGATCCATCAGGTGCTAAAGTATATATTAATGGTGTCAACAAAGGAACAACACCATACAAAGCAACCCTAACTCTAGGAAGCTATAGCATTCTCCTAGAAAAAGAAGGCTACGAAATATACAACACCAGCATAATCCTAGACGGTAGTGATGATCAAACCGGTTTCCTATACGTCTTAACACCTAATGAATAAAAGTAAATATAAGAAAAAAAGGGTGTCGCAATTTAATTCTTGCGACACCCTTTTAGCATTTACATACAAGTATATTAATACTCTAAGTACATCAATTTCTACACTTACTATCAAGATGATTACATTATCTTTTTCTTTACTCGCCTCCTAGGGTGGCAAAATACCACTACCTCAGCGGACCTATTTTGATACCCTATTTCCCCACTCTTTTTTAGATAGTAAGAATAGGACGAGATTTTTTATAATAAGTATAATAATAAAATACCTAAAAGAGGTGCAAGTTTATGTTTAACATAGGGGATTATGTGGTTCGACAATCATATAATAAAGACATTTTATTTCGCATAACATATATATCACCTAGTCAGACAGCAAGACTAAAGGGTGTTTCTTATCGTGTAGTAGCTGATGCGCCAATAGGTGATTTAGTCTTAGCAGATGGCATGCGTTTTACAAATAAGGAAACAGATACAATGAACAAAATTCAGCAGACTGTAGAGAAAATTATTAAACAACGTGTGGAGGAAGGAAAAGATAAGGCACATAGTTTGATGAAAACTGGTACAGTGCTCCATGTAGATGGAGATTCCTTCTATTTGAATTTATGTCTTAAGTATTATGAAACATTAGGGTTAAATGTAATAGGAGAACATGTACCAGAATCTGAACAGCCTAAGAAGATAAAATATTTAATAGAAAAATATTCACCAGATATTTTAGTACTTACAGGACATGATTCTTTAAACAAGAATTATAAGTCCCTTCAAGATGTAAATGAATATAGAAATTCTTCTTATTTTATTGAGGCTGTTAAAAAAGTTAGAAGCATTAAAAATATGGATTCATTGGTTATTTTCGCAGGAGCATGCCAATCTTGTTTTGAAGGCATTTTGGCAGCAGGTGCAGACTATGCAGCTTCGCCAGGAAGAGTTTTGATTCATGCATTAGATCCAGTATTTATAGTAGAAAAAATTGCGCACTGCCCATTTAATAAGGTATTACCTATAGAAGAAGCTATAGAAAACACTATTACCAAGTTTAATGGGTTAGGTGGGTATGAAATATTAGGTAAGTGTAGACGTGGTGGACCTGTTATAGAAGTGAAACAGAATAAAGAAGAAACAAAGCCAATAGATATTGCTCAAATGACAGATGAAGAAATAGAGAGAGAGTTAGCTAAACCACTATTTGGGGATAGTGAAGAAGAGTTTAAGGAAAAAATGAAGACTTACATGAAATGCATAAATATAGAGCATAAAGAATAATTCTTAAAGATAAAGTTTTAGCATAAAGGACGAAAGATAAGAATATATATGTAAATAGAGATAGTTAGTCCAAATTTGACAGTGGGCTGTAGATAAATTTTTAGGAGGGGGAAAAGTATGGCAGTGGAACTTGTAAGGAAGCCTGTTACATTAGAAAGCATGACTAGAAAAGAGAGCGTACAAGTAATAAAAGAGCGTGATATTATAGTGCCTGATGGCAAACCAGATATGCAAAATGTTGTGCAATTAGACTGCGCAGTAATGATGGATCAAATAGATGTAAGTCAAGATAAGGTTATGTATAGAGGAAAGATTAATGTCAACATATTATATACAGCACCTAATAATCCTAGTTGCATTTATACCATGAAGAGCTCAATACCTATTGATGACTTTATGATCATGGAAGGTGTTGATAAAGAGCAACGCGTAGACTTTAAATATGATATTGAATATACTAGTTATAATATTTTAAATGAACGTAAAGTAAATGTTAAAGCCATTATGCAAAATGAAGTATATGCTACAAGTAGCAGTGAAACATTATTCTTAACGAGTGTACAGACAGATGCACCTATTCAAACAAGGCAGCAGACAGTAGAAATTGTTAGCTTGGCTACTGAAAAAGAAGATAAGGTTATCGTTAAAGAAGATTTAACAGTAGCTCAAAATAAACCAAGTATTGGTGAGATTATTAAAACATCAGTTCAAATTCAAGAAGAACAAATTAAACGTACGGAAAGCGAAATTAAATATAATGGTATTATTGAAGTAAATACCATGTATAAAGCAAATAATGATGAAACGGATATTCAGATTATTAATCACAGAGTGCCATTTGAAGGGGCTATTGAAAATCTGAAAAATGAAGAAGAAGTTTATTGGGATTGTAGACTTAGCGTAGAACCTGATTATATGCAAGTAACACCAGACTATGATGGTGAAGATCGTGTCATTGAATCAGAGTTTGTAGTAACAGCTAAATATGCGAAATATAATCGCTTAGAAGAAACGTTAGTTTCTGATATCTATTGCCCAGGTAAGAAAGTATCAGCTAGTGAAAGAATGATAGAATATATGACCCTCTTTAATAGAAGTGAACTTTCAATTCCTAAGAAAGATTCTATATCTATTGAAGAAATTGCAGCTGAAAACCTAGAGGTATTTAGTGTAGACATTAAGCCAACAGTAGAAGAGAAAGCTATATCAGATGACAAGCTGACAATTCGTGGTATGTTAGAACTTCGTGCAACATGTCTTGTAAATAACGAAGTAAATAGTATAGAGACAGTAGTGAATGTAGTACCATTTAGCCAAGAAATAGATGTTAGAAATATTTCCGATAAGGCATTGGTCATTCCTAATGTCACAATTAAAGATGCAAAGCTCTATGCACAAACTAAGAAAGAGCTTGTACTTGAATACTTATTGGATTGTACAGCAGAAATCTATACCAAAGAAGCTATCAAAGCTTTAGACGAAGTAGCATTAGAAGATATGACAAGCGAAGAGCTAGATAGATATCCAAGTATGACAATTTATCAAGTTCGAAAAGGGGATAGTCTCTGGGAACTTGCAAAACGTTTTAATACCACAGTTAAGGAAATTCAAGATATCAATGATATCGAAGTTTCAGAGAATCTTAAAGAAGGTCAAAAGATAATAATCCTTAAAAAGGTGAAATTTTAAGGTTATTATAAATTGTAAATGGGATGTTGCACAAATAAACTGTGTAACATCCCATTTCTACTATAAAACTTAAGAGTATTTAGGTAAGATAGGTAAATACTAATATTGTACACAGTGTATTTTCCAATAAGGTATTAAACTTTTATAAAAAATAAGGTTATTTTTTAGGATGTTTGGGCAGTATACGCTTTATCTGATAGTTAAGTAGTAAATCTTTTTAACTACTGTTAGTACGAAGCAAAATTAGATTTGATTATTTTCAGATATACTGCCTTAAAAGTAATTTAAAACTAGCCTAGTATCCTATGAAAATCTAAGTTTGGATATTGTATACAGGGAATACATTCTCATTGACTTTGTATTTTATAAGAGTTTATAATAATATCAAATAAGTCAATTAGGTTAAGGGAGCGTATTATGAACTCAATTATACTCAAAGGGAGAGCGAAAATTAATTTAACACTAGATGTAGTTGGAAAAAGGGAAAATGGATATCATGATTTACAAATGATTATGCAGAGTATAAACTTATACGATACTATCCAAATTCGAAAAACAAGAACAGAAGGTGTTCGCTTAACAGCAAATTATTCATGGCTACCAACCAATGAAAAGAATATTGCATACCGAGCTGCGGAATTATTCTTTCAAGAATCAGGCATTCGTGGTGGAGTAGCAATTGAAATTACAAAGAGAATACCAGTAGCAGCTGGACTTGCAGGAGGAAGTACAGATGCCGCAGCTACATTAGTAGGGCTTAACCGATTATATGAAACATATTATTCAAAACAAAAGCTAATGGAAATGGGATTAAAATTAGGGGCAGATGTACCATTTTGTATTTTAAGGGGAACGATGTTAGCAGAAGGAATAGGAGAAGAATTAACACCATTACCATCTATTCCATATACACATGTGGTAATTATTAAACCACCAGTAAGTGTGTCAACAGCAGCGGTATATAAAAATCTAAACTTAGATACAATCAAAGTTCACCCAAATACAGAAATGGCGATACAGGCATTAGAACAAAGAGATGTGCAGCAAATTGCTAAACATATGGCCAATGTGTTAGAAGAAGTTACTATTCCAATGCATCCAATCATTAAAGAAATTAAAGAAGGCCTTATGGCACAAGGTGCGATGGGAGCAATGATGAGCGGTAGCGGTTCAGCAGTATTTGGTTTATTTAATACAAAAGAAGCTGCACAAAGAGCTGCTAAACATTTTAAAGTAAATTGCGGGATGAGAGAAGTATATGCAACTACCACTTACTCAAAACTCGAACGTAAGAAAAAACGTGGAAGAAGAAAAGGGGATACCCCAAAGAGAGGTGTAAAAGAATGCTAGAAGATACGTATAACATGAAGATAAATGAGTATTTGCCATTACGTGATATTGTATTTCAAACATTAAGAAATGCAATCATTACTGGAGAACTTCAGCCAGGAGAACGTTTAATGGAAACACAATTAGGTGAAAGACTTGGTGTAAGTCGTACACCTATTAGAGAAGCTATTCGTAAATTAGAGCTAGAAGGACTCGTAGTCATGGTACCTAGAAAAGGTGCTCAAGTGGCTCAATTTACAGAAAAAGATATTCAAGATGTGTTAGAAGTTCGTGGTGCTTTAGAAGCGTTAGCAGCTAAACTTGCATGCAAACGTATGGATGATCGTATATTTTTAAAACTGCAGCTTGCAATTGCAGAATATAGCTATGCAGCTAAAAATAAAGATTTAGAAATGATGATTGAAAAAGACGTAGAATTCCACGAAATCATCGTTAACGCAACACAAAATGATAAACTCATTCAGATTTTCAATAACTTAAGAGAACAAGTAAATCGTTATCGTATTACTTACTTAAAAAACACAGAAGACGCAGAAGCCGTACAGGCAGAACACTTAGAAATCTTAGAAGCACTTAAAAATAAAGATGAAGATTTAGCAAGCAGCTTAGCTTCTAAACATATTCAAACACAATGTGCATCTATCACAGATTATGTGCGTCATCAATATAAGTAGGATAAGTGCTATGTAGGAGGCCGTGCTAAACGGTCGTTGAGGGGTGAGTCCCAATACTAGCTGCACCTTCCGTAAATTGTGAGGCTCTAAGTTCGAATTTTAGAAGAACGCGCTGAACTCGCTGTCGCTCAGACAACAGCGCTAAAACCCTTCTAAAATTCTCACTAAGAGCCTCATCAATTTACTACACAGGCAGCTTAGTATTGGGACTTACCCCTCAACTAGTTTACCGCTTGCCGACATAGTAATCCTTGGAGGGGCGAAGAAGAGAGGAATAAAGATTACTTTGCTCAGACAGCAGCGTTAAGAAAATTTCTTGAATGGAATACATATATTGGGAGAAAGATACAAGATTAGGGTAAAAGTATGCATAAAAATAGGCAAAGTGATTGCTGATTTCTGTATATTCTAAATAAAATTCATAAAAATAGATAAAGTAATATATATATGTATAAATATAATTTTGACTAGTAGAATTATAGAATAATTAATGATAAAATATAGGCAATAAAAATAAATAAGCTGTAGGAGGAAGTATAGATGGATTACAAAGCAAGTTATCAACAATGGTTAGAAAGTGATATGATTGATGAAGCAATCAAAACCGAATTAGCAGGTATTACAGATGAGAAAGAAATAGAAGATCGTTTTTATAAAAACTTAGAATTTGGAACAGGTGGACTTAGAGGTAAAATTGCGGCTGGAACAAATCGTATGAATATCTATACTATTGGAAAAGCAACTCAAGGACTTGCACAATACTTAGTAACAACATTTGATGCACCAAGTGTAGCAATTGCATATGACTCTAGAAATAAATCAGATGTATTCGCAAGTGAGGCAGCGAGAGTACTTGCAGCAAATGGCGTAAAAGTATATTTATATGAAAGTTTACGTCCAACTCCAATGTTATCATTTGCAGTAAGACATTTAGGAACACAAGCTGGTATCGTAATTACAGCATCACATAATCCAAAAGAATACAATGGTTACAAAGTATATGGTAGTGATGGTGGTCAATTAACAGATAATGCTGCTAATAGAGTATTAGGATATATTAATGAGACAGATATCTTTGGTGGTATCAAAACAATGAGCTTAGAAGAAGCTGAAAAACAAGGACTCCTTGTATACATTGGGGAAGATGTAGATAATGCATACTATGAAAAAGTTGAAGGACTTGTTATTAATAAAGAACTTGTAAAAGAAAAAGCATCTGAACTTAACATTATTTACACACCAATTCACGGTAGCGGAAATATTCCAGTTCGTACAATGCTTAATAGATTAGGATATACAAATGTACATGTTGTAAAAGAACAAGAATTACCAGATGGTAACTTCCCAACAACATCATATCCAAACCCAGAAAATGCACAAGTATTTGAAATTGCTATCGATATGGCTAAAGAAATTAGCCCAGATTTAATCTTTGGTACAGATCCAGACTGTGACCGTATCGGTGTAATCGTTAAAGAAGATAGTGGTGAATACAAAGTATTAACAGGAAACCAAGTTGGGGTACTTTTATCTGAGTACATGCTTAATGCTAGAAAAATCGGTGGCATTTTAAGTCCAAAAGATACTCTTATCAAAACAATCGTTACAACAGAAATGGTTGCAAGAGTAGCAGAAGCTTATGGTGCTCAATTAATGAACGTATTAACAGGATTTAAATATATCGGCGAGAAAATCGAAGAGTTCGAACAAACAGGTTCTAACACATTCGTACTTGGCTTTGAAGAAAGCTATGGATACTTATCAGGTGGTTTCGTAAGAGACAAAGATGCTGTTATTGCATCAGTACTTATCGCTGAAATGGCACTTTACTACAAAACACAAGGCAAAAATTTAGCACAAGCACTTAACGACTTATTTGAAAAATACGGATTCTATAAAGAAAGCCTTTTCTTCTCACAAAATCAAGAGACGAAAAGGCTTTAGTTCCGTGGTACCACTCTTATTCATCCGCCATCCGGCAGATGCACTCATCAGATTCTGTAACGGGAACTCCCGCTTTTTCTTACTTGCATCTTCTATAAATTATGAAAATGTTTCGGAAAAAGGACTCCGGGGCCAGTTCAAAGCTCTCTTCTGCTGACTCGCACCAACCGACAG
>OOCW01001096.1_pt1 | contig 21051 bp, 19 predicted proteins | sample 1671201 | NCBI WGS metagenome assembly OOCW01 (sample SAMN06348132, study PRJEB24527) | human gut metagenome | biome: human gut; feature: ankylosing spondylitis patient; material: feces | host: Homo sapiens | place: China | collected 2015-10
TTCATCTTATCATTTTTATTTACTGTATAAGATTCAATTATTTTATTATTAAAAACTTTATTTAAAATCATATCTTCTGATCTATTTTCTATGATAATTGCTTTGTCATTATTCGAGTTACATACCTCAAATAAATTCATATCTATAATCTTTTGTAAAATATCAAAATTAATATGTAAATATCTTTTCTTAACTTTCATTTTTTCACTGATTTCTTTGCATATATCTACAAATTTCCTAGGAAATAAAACTCCTTGAATCAACTCTTTTCCTTGAAAATCTATAATTTTTTTATAATTTATAATATAATTTTGCAAATCTATAGGCATATACTTATTAATTTCGTATTTAATTAGAGGAATTATATCTTTCTTCTTTTTTATTGATATACTATCCATATTTCTAATAATGATTTCATCATTTTGTATATGAAAGTATATATTCTTAAATTTCATATCTATACTTTCTCTTATAAGTTTTGTAATCTCATCTATATATGTTTTTTTATCTGATATATTATCTATTCCTATTTTATAATTAAGATGATAATTCACACAGTATTGTGTTTGATACTTCGATATTACTAATATATCTGTGCTTTTATTATTAAAACTTATAATTAGGTGTTTTTTTATAGTAATCACCTCCAAAAACTTTATTTATATGTTTTATAATTATTCTGATGTTTGAGTACTTTCTTCAGGTGCTTGAGTACTTTCTCCAGGTTTAGGGTAAAATTGCTCATTATCAATTGAAACTATGACTGAATCTCCATTTTTATCAGGGGTTATTGTAAATGGTTTATCTTTTTTATATTTACTCTTTGGTATAAATTGAATGTAACCTCCTTTCGCTAAACTTTCTGGAGTAACACTAGCATTACCATCACTTAGAGATATCATAGCTGCTGTTGCTAAATTAGCCGCCGTTGCATAATCTGCATTTTTCTTTGCATTTTCTTGAATTTTAGAGTATTTTGTTACAGCAATACTAGATAATATACCTATTATTGTAATCACTATTACCATTTCAATTAAAGTAAATCCCTTTCTCTTTCTCAATTTTTTCACTTTTATCATCTATTTTCCTCCTTTTATTAATTTTATATTGCTGATATTGCATCAAACATAGGTATCATCATAGATATAACTGTTATTCCAACTACAATACCTATAAATAAAGTTATAAAATTTTCAAGATATTTTGTTCCTATTTCTAGTTTTGAATCTAGCTCATTTTCATAATATTCACCTATAGTGCTCAATACATTATCCATCCTACCACTTTCTTCTCCTATGATTATCATTGATATCAGCAAAGTAGGTAGCTCATCCACTTTTTTTAAAGATTCTCCTATACTATTACCTTTTTTTATATATTCATTGGCTGCACACATTTTTTCATATATATAATTATTGCTCATAACTTTAGCTGATATCTCAATAGAATCTACAATTTGTACTCCACTAGAAATTAAAATTGATAATGATTTTATAAATTTATTACTAATAATCAACTTCATATATGTTTTAATCAAAGGCGTTTTAAAATATAGTTTGTTTAATACTTCATTAAATTTTTTATTAGTTTTCTTAAAGTATATAATCCCTAAAATTAATACAATATTAATTGTTATTAATAAAATAAAATCGTCTCTTAGTAAATTTGATAAAAATATTAAGACCTTTGTTAACATAGGTGTTTGAACAGTATTATCTGCATAAATTTCTTCAAAATTAGGAATTAAGATAAGTAATATAAATATAAAAGAGATAACCATAGTAACTAGTAAAATAACAGGATAAATCAATACACTTATAATCTTATTTCTCAATTTATGCTCCTTATCATAATAAATAGATAATTTATCCATAACTTCATCCAAATTACCACTTATCTCTCCTGCTGCTATCATACTTATATAAAATGTTGAGAAGGCATTAGTATTTTCAAAAGACTCCTTTATGGAGTTACCTTTTTCAATACTAAGTAATATTTGTTTTAATACACCTTTTAATTTATTATTTGATTCATCTATCAATATTCTTAGTATCTTAGATATTTCACATCCTGATTTTAGAAGAATACTCATTTCTCTGGAGAAAATTTTTAAGTCTTTATTTTTTAATTTACTACTACCAAATATATTTCTTCTTTTTTTAATCTCTACTATCTTTAAATTATTTCGTTGGGCATAATATAAAACCTCATCTTCATTTTCAATGTTTAATTTTAAAGTTTTTCTCTTATTTTCTTCATCATAAACAACACATTTAAACAATCTCTATATCTCCTAACTTATAATTTCCTTGTTCATGATACATTCTTCTAAAGTAGTTATTTTTTCTTTTAGCAATCTTGAGTAACTATCATCAAAGGTAATCATTCCATTTTTAATTCCAATTTGCTTTATAATTTTAGCTTCTTTATTTTGTTGAATTGCATTTTTTATTTCATCATCAATCTGCAATATTTCATAAGCAACAGTTCTTCCATCATATCCTATGTATCTACACTCCTCACATCCAATTGATATAGATGTACTTATAGGTTTATTTTCACTTTGTTTTATTACTATTTCATTACTGCAATTTACACATAATTTTCTTACCAATCTTTGAGATATGACTCCTATTAAAGATGCATTTAGTAAATATGGGGGAATTTCCATATCTATTAATCTGGCTATAGATGATACTGCATCATTTGTATGAAGAGTGCTTATAACTAAATGACCTGTAATAGCTGCTCTTACTGCTGTTTTTGCTGTTTCTATATCTCTAATTTCACCAACCATAATTATATCTGGATCTTGTCTTAAAATTGCCTTTAGTCCTTTTTCAAAAGTGAGGCCAACCTTATGATTTACTTGTATTTGATTTATTCCCTCCATTTTGTATTCCACAGGATCTTCTATTGTCATTATATTTTTACTAGCATTTTTTAAATCTTGCAAAATAGAATAAACCGTAGTAGTTTTTCCACTTCCTGTTGGACCTGTAACTAGCAATATTCCTGTTTTCTTATTAATTATTTGCTGAATTTTATTTATAGCTGTTTTAGAAAACCCTAATTCTTCTTTAGTTTTTAAAAATGAATCTCTATTTAAAAGCCTAAGAACTATTTTTTCACCATAAGTTGTTGGAACTGTAGAAATTCTAATATCAACTATGGAATTATTAATTTTCACATCAATCCTTCCATCTTGAGGCAATCTCTTTTCTGTAATATCCATATTAGATTTGTATTTTATTACAGCAACAAGAGATGGGTATAAATCAAGACTTAGATTAGACATTTCTTTCATATTTCCATCTACTCTTATTCTAATTTTTAATAAATCACTAAATGGTTCAATATGTATGTCACTAGCTTTTTCTTTGTTAGCTTTTTGTAAAATATCTTGAAATAAATAATTAGCATAATCATCCTTCTCATCAATTATATTTCCATAGCATAATTCAATGTTCTCTTCTATTTCTTCTTTTGAAACTTCCTTTAGAACAATGTTTTTTCCTGTAACTAGTTTTAAATCTTGTATTGCATATATGTTTTTATTTTCTATTCCTATTACTAAAGAATCATCATCTAATTCAATTGGAAACAGTTTGTATTTTCTAGCAAGTTTTTCTGGAACCAACAAAGATAAATCATTTTCTGATGATATAATTTTAATCACCCTCATTTCTAAGAATCTTTACTATGATTATCAACTATACAATTTATTTTTATACAGAATATAAACTTTTATTTTATGCAAAAAAATAAAAGCTATGATATAAATTTTTATATCATAGCTTTGCAATTGGTCTATTAATCTTCATATTTTAATATTCGTTCAATTAATTGATTTTTTAATTCATCAACTTTTTCAAAATTCATATTTGGGATATAGTAATTCTCAATTACATCATGATTTGATTTAGCTTTTTTCAAATTATAAATAGCATAATTAATTAATTCATCTAATATTTTTTCATCTGATTCTAATTCTTCTTTACATTCATCTATTTTTGACTTATTTACAAACTCACCTAGGTTTATAGTATCTTGGTCTTTAAATAATGAACTTGTAGTTATAGCAATTCCTAAATCTTCTATCATTATACCTTCTATTTTTTCTGGTATTAAAGGGTAGTGGAATACTTCAACCTTTAATCCTTTCAATACAGCTTTTTCATATATTCTTTTTAAGAAAGTAGTTTTTCCGTAACCTATCTTTCCATCAAGATAATAAACTTTCTTAGCATCTTGCAACAAGCTATCTGCATAATCTATATGTCCAATTGGAGTTATAGCTGTTCCAAATAAATGTCTTGGCATAGAAAATACTCCTTTATTTTCTACTCCTTTAAATAATTCTTCCATAAATTCTTCCGTAAATTTATTAAGTTTTCCAAAATCCATAGCATCTGAGTTTTTAACTTCTATATCATAAAATATAGGTTCTGCTGCTTTTAAATATTTAAATGCCCTTTGGAAACATCCACTTATTTCTTTATTACATTGTGTTATCTCTATTTTATTATTTTCTAGATTATCTACATTCCAAAAGTCACCAAAATTAACTATCTCATCTATAGCTCCCGGTATTTTAGGATCAACAATATGTGGTGCTGTAGCATCCAATAATACTACTTTTAGTTTCTTGATTACTACTGCATCTAATGAACCTGGATCTGATGAACAAGGAAATACCTCTACATCATATCCTCTTTCCGCAAATTCTCGTGCTACTTTTTTCATTAGAGATGATTTACCAACTCCAGGACCACCCTTTAAACAAAAAATTCTATTTACATCCTTTGGTATTATATAATCAAAATAGGAATAAAATCCATTACTTGTATTTGCTCCTGGAAATAGTTTTCTCATTTTACCTTTCATATACATGCCCCCTAAAATGTTCTACTTAATAAGATATTAATCAGATCACATTTTTGTTACTTAATAAAATAAGTTTTTTATTTAAATATAAAAAGCTGTATTAAAATGATTTAAATCATTTCAATACAGCTTCTATAATTTTTTTATTCTACAGTTATTTCATAACCGTGCTCTTGATATTGAGCTATTATTTCATTCCATACATCTTCTACTCCAGTTTTCTTTGAAGAAGAAAGAGGTATTACTTTTTCATCTTTTTCAAGTTGTAATTTTTTTCTTATTATGCTTATATGTTTTTGATATTGACCTCTAGATATTTTATCTGCTTTTGTTGCTATTACAACACAGTTATATCCGAAGTGTTTTATCCATTCATACATCATAACATCGTCATTTGTAGGCTCATGTCTTATATCTACAAGTAAGAAAATAGCACATAATTCTTGTCTATCTTGTAAATATCTTTCCATGATAACTCCCCACTTATCCTTTTCTGATTTAGATACTTTAGCGTATCCATAACCAGGAAGGTCAACAAAATAAAACTCATTATTTATTTTATAAAAGTTTATTGTTCTTGTTTTCCCAGGAGTTTGACTTGTTCTAGCAAAATTTCTTCTATTTAATAATGCATTTGTAGCAGAAGATTTTCCTACGTTTGATCTTCCAACTAATGCGATTTCTGGTAATCCTTCTTTAGGATATTGTTCTTTTCTTATTGCACTTACTTCTATTTCTGAACTTCTAATTTTCATTGTCATCACCATTTTTTACTAAAGCATGTTCTAAAACTTGATCCATATGATCAACAAGAACAATTTCTAGTTTTTCTTTTACATTTTCAGGTATCTCGTCTAATTGAGGCTCACACTCTCTAGGAATTAAAACTTTTTTAATTCCAGCTCTGTGGGCTGCAAGTACCTTTTCTTTAACTCCACCTACAACCATTACTCTACCTCTAAGAGTTATTTCACCAGTCATAGCTACGTCACTTCTTACAGGTATTTTTGTCAATGCAGATATTACTGCAGTTGCCATAGTTATACCTGCTGATGGACCATCCTTTGGAGTTGCTCCTTCTGGACAGTGTATATGGATATCTTCTGTTTTGTAGAAATCTTCTGGTATATCGAATCTATCTGCTATAGATCTTATATAAGATATTCCTGCTTGAGCAGATTCCTTCATTACATCACCAAGAGATCCTGTTAAAACAACTTGTCCTTTTCCTTTTAACACATTTACTTCTACTGGAAGTGTAACTCCTCCCACAGAAGTCCATGCAAGACCTGTCACTACACCTACTTCAGGTTTCGTTCCAGCTAAATCATATAGATATTTATCTCTTCCAAGATATTCTTCCACATCTTTTGCAGTTACTACGACACCTTCAATTGATGGATCTTCAACAAATTTCTTAGCAATTTTTCTACAAACCTTACCTATAGTTCTTTCAAGAGTTCTAACTCCTGCTTCCCTAGTATAATAATTGATTATATCTCTCATTGCTTCTTCTTCTATTGTTACAAAACCTTCTGATAACCCATTTTCTTTAACTTGTTTTGGAAGTAAATATTTTTGAGCTATATTAAGTTTTTCTTCTTCTATATAACCAGATACTTCTATTATTTCCATTCTATCAAGTAATGGACCTGGTATTGTACTTAAACTATTTGCTGTAGTTATAAATAGTATTTTTGATAAATCAAATGGTACTTCTAAATAGTGGTCAACAAATGTTTTATTTTGTTCTGGGTCTAAAACTTCAAGCATAGCTGAAGCTGGGTCTCCTTTATAATCTGCTGCCATTTTATCTATTTCGTCTAATAAGAATACTGGATTCTTTGTTTGAGCTTCTTTTATACCATTTATTATTCTACCTGGTATAGCACCTACATAAGTTCTTCTATGTCCTCTTATTTCGGCCTCATCTCTAACTCCACCTAAAGAAATTCTTACGAATTTTTTACCCATTGATGTAGCTATAGATCTAGCTATAGATGTTTTACCAACACCTGGAGGTCCAACTAAACAAACTATAGGCCCTTTTAGTGATTTAGATAATTTTCTTACAGCTAAATATTCAAGTATTCTGTCTTTTACTTTTTCTAAACCATAATGTTCATTATCTAAAATTTCTCTAGCATTTTTTAAGTCTATTTTATCTCTAGTTTCTTTATTCCATGGTAACGAGAATATTGTATCTAAGTACGTTCTTATTACAGAAGAATCTGGAGATGCTGGAGATGTTCTAGCAAATTTATCTATTTCTTTAGCTATTTTTTCTTTTGCTTCCTTAGGCGCTTTGATTTTCTTAAGTTTTTCTCTGTAAGCTTCAGCTTCAGAACTTACGTCTTCATCGTCACCTAATTCTTTTTGTATAGCTTTTAATTGTTCTCTTAGGTAGTATTCCTTTTGAACTTTATTCATTTGCTTTTTAACTCTTAAAGTTATTTTCTTTTCTATTTTTAATATATCTATTTCTTCTAATAATATTTTATATAATAACTCTAATCTTTTAGCTATATCGAATTCTTCAAGTATTTCTTGCTTTTGTTCCGCTTTTAAGAAAATATTAGATGCAACAGTATCTATAAATCTGTCTACATTTTCTATTTCAGCAAGAGATACTAATATTTCAGGAGAAACTCTGTTTCCTATATTTATGTATTCTTCAAAGGCATCAAAAACATTTCTTACAAATGCTTCTACTTCTATATCTGTATCTGCATTTTCTTGATCGTATATTATTTCTTCTACTATAGCTTTGAAATATCCGTCTTCATTTTCTATTTCTTTAATTTTACCCCTAGATATACCTTCTACTAAAACACGAACTGTATCTCCAGGTAATTTTATAACTTGTTTAACTTTACAAATAGTACCAACATGATAAAAATCTTCTGTTGTTGGATCATCAACCTCTGCTTCTTTTTGAGAAGTTAAAAATACTAACTCATCTTCTAACATAGCTTGATCTAATGCCTTTAAAGACATTTCTCTACCTATATCGAAATTTAATATCATATATGGAAATATTGCTAATCCTCTTAAAGGTATCAATGGTAACTCATGGTCAATTTTAGTATAATTTTGTTCCATTATTATCACTCCTTAAAGTGCTATTTTCTTTGCTTTTTATATTATATATTTATGTATGTTAATTTTCAATATAAATCAACATAGGTATTTGCATAATTTAGGTTAATTTTATTATGCTATATTAATAAAATAATAATTCATTTAAAAATATTAATTTAGCATAATAAAACTAAATTATGAATTTTATTAATATGTAAAAAGGAGCTTATTAATATACAAGCTCCTTTTTTATATTAATTATGCACTTTCTTCTTTATCTTTAAGAACTATAATTGGTTGAGATTCATCATTAACAGATTCTTTCGTAACTATTACTTTTTTGATATCTTCTCTTGATGGAATTTCATACATAGTTTCCATCATAACACCCTCAACTATACTTCTAAGTCCTCTAGCTCCAGTATTTCTATCTATAGCTTTTTTCGCTATAGCTCTTAAAGCATCATCTTGGAATTCTAGCTCAACATTGTCTAGTTCAAATAATTTCTTATATTGTTTAACTAGAGCATTCTTTGGTTCTTGTAGAATTCTCATTAAAGCATTTTCATCTAATAGCTCTAATGTAGCAACTACAGGTATTCTACCTATAAATTCAGGTATTATACCAAATTTAAGTAAGTCTTCAGGAAGAACTTTTGCATAAATTTTTCCTAAATCAGTATCATTCTTACTTTCTATTTTAGCACCAAATCCTAATGTTTTTTCAGTTCCACGTCTTTGAATTATTTTTTCTATACCATCAAAGGCACCACCTAAGATAAATAATATGTTAGTAGTATCTATTTTTAGGAATTCTTGATGAGGATGTTTTCTTCCTCCTTGTGGTGGAACATTAGCAACAGTTCCTTCTAGAATTTTTAAAAGAGCTTGCTGAACTCCTTCTCCACTTACATCTCTTGTAATAGATGGATTTTCTGACTTTCTAGCAATTTTATCTATTTCATCAATATAGATTATTCCTCTTTCTGCTTTTTCTATGTCAAAATCAGCTGCTTGGATAAGTTTTAATAAGATGTTTTCCACATCTTCACCAACATATCCAGCTTCTGTTAAAGATGTAGCATCTGCCATAGCAAATGGTACATTTAACGTTCTAGCTAAAGTTTGAGCAAGTAATGTTTTCCCTGAACCTGTTGGTCCAAGTAAAAGTATGTTACTCTTTTGTATTTCTATATCTTTAGTTGTAGATTTTTTGCTATATATTCTTTTGTAGTGATTATAAACAGCAACTGATAATGTTTTTTTAGCTCTTTCTTGACCAATTACATAGTCATTAAGAATTTCCATCATCTCTTTAGGTTTTGGTAGAGATGTAGTATCCTCTTCCATAGTTTCTTCAATTTCTTCTTGAATGATTTCATCACAAAGTTCTACACATTCATCACAAATATAAACGTTAGGACCTGCAATTAATCTTCTTACTTGATCTTGAGTTTTACCGCAGAATGAACATTTCAGTTGTCTTTTCTCTTCGTATTTTGACATAACAAGCACCTCTTTTCTACCTATGGTCTATCGACAATTACTTCATCAACAAGACCATATTCTTTGGCTTCCATCGCACTCATAAAGTTGTCACGTTCAGTGTCAGCCTTCACTTTCTCCAATGGTTGACCTGTTCTTTCAGAAAGAATTTGATTTAATCTTTCTTTTATTTGTAAAATCCATTTAGCATGTATTTCTATATCTGTTGCTTGACCTTTTGCACCACCTAATGGTTGGTGTATCATTATAGTACTGTTAGGTAGAGCAAATCTTTTACCTTTTGCACCAGCATTTAATAGAAATGCACCCATTGATGCAGCCATACCTATACATATTGTACTAACATCAGGTTTTATATATTGCATAGTATCATATATAGCCATACCTGCTGTAACACTTCCACCTGGTGAATTTATATATAAATGTATGTCTTTATCTGGATCTTCAGCTTCTAAAAAAAGTAATTGGGCTACTACTAGTCCAGCAGTTACATCGTTTACTTCATCACCTAAAAATATTATTCTATCTTTTAATAATCTAGAATATATGTCGTAGGCTCTTTCTCCTCTTCCTGTTTGTTCTACTACTGTAGGTACTAATGCCATGAATCATACCCCCTCTGAATGTTTATTAATATATAATTTACAGTAGTCCAGAGGACTACTGTAAAGAACTAAGCTATTTTAGCATTTTCAACTAATAAATCTATTGTTTTTCTTATTTTTAATTGACCTTCCATATCTTTTAAGTCAGTTGGTCTTAAAGCTTCTTTAACTTGTTCAACAGTCATTTTGTAAGCATCAGCCATTTTTTGTACTTCAGCATTAACTTCTTCTTCTGAAACTTGAACATCTTCAGCTTTAGCTATTGCTTCTATAACTAATGAAGTTTTAACGTTTCTTAAAGCTTCTTCTCTTCTGCTTGCAGTGAATTCAGCTTTGAATTCATCCATAGTTTTACCAGTCATTTGTAAGAATTGCTCCATTCCAAATCCTTGGTATTGTAATTGGTAGTTTAATTCCATTAATTGGTTGTCTATTTCATGTTTAACCATAGCTTCTGGAACTTCTACTTCTGTATTAGCTACAACTTTTTCTATAACTCTGTTTCTTAATTCGTTTTTAGCTGCTTCTTTAGCATCAGCTTCAGCTTTAGCTCTAACGTCAGCTCTTAATTCTTCTAATGTATTGAATTCAGTAGTATCTGCAGCGAATTCATCGTTTAATTCTGGTAATTCTTTAACTTTAACGTCATTTACTTTAACTTTGAAAACAACTGGTTTTCCAGCTAAATTTTCAGCATGGTATTGTTCTGGGAAAGTAACGTTAACTTCTACTTCTTCTCCAGCTTTTTTACCAACTAATTGTTCTTCAAATCCTGGTATGAAAGATCCTGATCCTATAACTAAGTTATAGTTTTCACCTTTTCCACCTTCGAAAGCAACTTCTCCATCGAATCCTTCGAAGTCTATGTTAGCAGTATCTCCATTTGCTATTTCTCTTTCAACAGATACTAATCTTGAATTTTTCTCTCTCATTTCTTCTAATTTAGCGTTAACAACGTCTTCGTTTAAAGTTTCTTCAACTTTTTCAACTTCTACACCTTTGTATTCTCCTAATTGGAATTCAGGTTTAACTTCAACGTCTACTAATAATACTAATCCGTTTTCTTTGCTTATTTCTTCAACATCTATTGATGGCATATCTATTGGATCTATTTTTAATTCATCTATTGCAGCTGGGTATACTTCTGGGAATACTAAATCTATAGCATCAGAATAGAATACACCTTTTCCGTAATGAGTTTCTATAACTTTTCTAGGTGCTTTACCTTTTCTAAATCCTGGTATATTGTATTTTCCTTTATTTTTATTGTATGCTTTAACTACTGCTGATTCAAATTTATCGTTATCTACAGTTAATTTAAAGCTTACTTTATTGCCTTCTTGTTTAATTAATTCTACTTTCATCAAGTTTATCCTCCTAAATATCTTATGTAATGATTTCTATAAATTATAATTCTAATTTATATGTAACTCTTTAATTATATCATACAAAGTTTTTTATTTACAAGTGTTCCCTTAATTTCAACACTTCTTTATATTTTTATTTCTTCATATGAAATATCATCATCTATTGTTAGTATACCAAAAGATTTATCACTTTCTCCTCTTGGGTACGTCAAACTACCTGGATTTATAAAAGTAACATTATCTATTGTTTTATATACAGGTATATGAGTATGCCCATATACCACAATATCAATATGATTATTTTTCGCTAATTTAAGTAAAGAGTTTAATCCCATTTTTACATCATAATTATGACCATGACATAAAAAGAATTTTTTATTATTTGCTATAAATGTCAATTCATAAGGTTCATCAATATTATATAAATCACAATTTCCTTTTACACATTTAACATCTACATCTGTAGCATAATATATATATTCTGCATCATCTATATTATCCCCAGCATGGACTATTAAATCACATTCTTTTAAATATGGAATTACTTTATCAATATTTCCTATATCTTTATGTGTATCGCTGATTATTCCTATTTTCATATAATATTATTCTTCCTTTAGTTATCTAATAACTCTTCTTGTAAGTTCTTCTTTCATAAGTTCTAGTGCTTTTGCTCTATGACTTATGGCATTTTTTATACTTGCTGGTAATTCAGCAAATGTTTTATTATAGTTATCTACTATGAATAAACTATCATATCCAAATCCATTATTACCTTTTTCTTCGAATGCTATAGATCCTTCACAAGTTCCTCTAACTACAAACTCTTTACCATCAGGGAATACTACTGCTATACAACAAACAAATCTACCTGTTCTGTGACTTGCAGGAGTATTTTTTAAAGCTTTTAATAACTTTTCTCTATTCTGTGCATCTGTTGCATTTTCTCCAGCATATCTAGATGAATAAATACCTGGTTTTTTGCCTATAGCATCAACTTCTAATCCTGAATCATCAGCTATAGTTATCATATTAGTAAGTTTAGCTACTGTTCTTGCTTTTATCAATGCGTTATGCTCAAATGTTTTTCCATTCTCTTCAATTTCTAAATTATCTAAGTTTACATCTTTTAAAGAATGTATATTATAATCTAAATCTTTAAGTATAGCCCCTATTTCTTCTAGTTTATGGGCATTTCCTGTAGATATTACTATATCATCCCCATACTCCATACCTAGAATTTCATCTGCTATTTCACCTAATGCTTGTCTTTGTATTTTTATTAGTTCTTTATTCCCTTTTTCAGCTAATTCTAATAATGTATTTAAATCTTTTCTAGAAAAAGGTCTTTCTTCCCCAGTACCTTGTACTTCTACAAATTCACATCTATCTGTCATTATTACATTCATATCTACTTGAGCATTTGAATCTTCCTCATAGCATATATCAAGTAGGCATTCATCATTAACTATACCTACACTTATAGCAGATACAAAATTTTGTATAGGCATTTTTTTAATTAATCCATCTTTATATAATTTATAAATAGCCTCTGCAACAGCTACAAACGCTCCTGTTATTGATGCAGTTCTAGTTCCTCCATCAGCTTGGATAACATCACAGTCTACCCATATAGTTCTTTCACCAAGTTTATTTAAATCTACAACAGATCTTATAGCTCTTCCTATTAATCTTTGTATTTCTTGACTTCTTCCATCAACTTTACCCTTAGATGAATCTCTCACTTTTCTTTGCTGAGTTGACCTAGGTAACATTGAGTACTCTGCATTTATCCAACCAGTTCCTGTATTTCTTAAAAATGGAGGTACTTTTTCTTCTATAGAAGCTGTACATACAACTTTTGTTTCTCCCATTTCTATTAAAACTGAACCCTCCGCATATTTAGTGAAGTTTCTAGTTATTTTTACGTCTCTTATTTGATCAAATTTTCTCCCATCAATTCTAATCATGATTTTTCCTTTCTTGCAAACCAAAACTTGCCTTTCTCTATTCATTAGAATTTTATAACTATGTTTTGAAAACCTTTAATATTTCAATACTTATTCTAATCTTTCACTGTTATAATTTTAGCACTATTCAATTTAATTTACTACCTAATAATACCTTATTTGACTAAACATTGTTATATTTTATAGTTATTTATTTTAAACTTTCTATCACTTCTTCTTTAGAAGATAGTTTTGATAATTTTAGGAATGTCTCTTCGTCAACAACCTTTATTCCTAACTCATTTGCCTTAGTAAGTTTTGAACCTGCTTCTTCACCAGCTAAAACAAATGATGTTGACTTACTAACACTTGATGTTGCTTTACCACCTAGTTTTTCTATAATATCTTTAGCATCATTTCTTTTAAGAGTAGGTAGTGTTCCTGTTAATACTATTTTCATCTTATCAAATATTTTTATAATGTCTTCATTATCATTGTCAATTATCTTAGTATTTACACCTGCTTTTTTTAATTTTTCTATTACTATAAGATTTTTTTCTTCTTTAAAGAATTTCACAACACTTTCCGCCATGATTTCACCAAATTCTTCTAAGTTTAATAATTGATTTACATTTAGATTCATTATTATATCTAAATCTTTAAACTCATTAGCTATAATTTTTGCACCTTTTACACCTATATGTTTAATTCCTAGACCATTTATAAGTCTATATAAATCATTTGATTTAGATTTTTCTATGGCATTTATCAGATTAGTTGCTGATTTATCTCCCATTCTTTCTAAGTTTACTAAATCTTCTTTTTTAAGATAATATAAATCAGATATATCTTTAATTAAATTATTGTCTAATAATAAAGTTATTATTGATTCACCTAATCCATCTATGTTCATAGCATCTCTAGATACAAAGTGGATAATACCTCTTCTAATTTGTGCAGGGCATGAGATATTAATACACTTTACAGCAGCTTCTCCTTCTAATCTAACTGTAGGCTCACCACAGACTGGACATTTATTAGGCATATTAAATTCAACTTCTTCACCAGTTCTAGCTTCTTTATCTACGCCTAAAACTTGTGGTATGATATCTCCAGCTTTTTGAACTAAAACCATATCTCCAATTCTTATATCTTTTTCTTTTATATTATCTTCATTATGAAGTGTAGCTCTACTAACTGTTGTTCCTGCGAGTCTAACAGGTTCTAGTACAGCTGTAGGAGTTATATTTCCAGTTCTTCCAACTTCTATAATTATATCTAATAATTTTGTTGTTTTTCTTTCTGCAGGGAATTTATATGCAATTGCCCATCTTGGACTTTTAGCAGTGAATCCCATTTGTTCTCTTTGTTCAAAGTTATTAACTTTAATAACCATTCCATCTATTCCATACTTTAGTTCTTCTCTATGCTCTGTCCAATATTCTATGTATTTTATTATATCTTCTATATTATTGAATACTTTATAATCTGGACTTACAGAGAACCCTAATTTACTAAGTAACTCTAAAGATTCACTATGAGTTTTGCACTCATCCTCAGCCAAGTGTTCTAAGTTAAATATAAATATATCTAAAGGCCTTTTTGCAGTTAATTTAGGATCTAACTGTCTAAGAGAACCTGCAGCTAAGTTTCTTGGATTAGCATATAGAGGTTGATCCATTTCCTCTTGTTGTTTGTTTATTTTCTCAAAGTTATCCTTTGAAATATAAACTTCACCTCTAACTATTAATTCATCTCTATAGTCCACTTTTAACGGAATCGTTTTAACTGTCATTAAGTTATTTGTAATATCTTCTCCTACAACACCGTCTCCCCTAGTAGCTCCTTTTTCAAACTCTCCATTATTATATGTAAGACTTACTGAAAGTCCATCTATTTTGAATTCTATTACGTATTCAACTTCTCCATCTACCGCATCTCTAACTCTTCTATCAAAATCTCTTAAATCTGCTGCAGAGTATGCATTTGATAAACTTAGCATTGGATATTTATGTACAATTTGTTTAAACTTATCTAAAGCTTTTCCACCAACTCTATTTGATGGTGAGTCTATTCTTTTTAAGTTTGGATTTTCTTCTTCTAATTTAATTAATTCTTTCATTAAATTATCATATTCAAAGTCCTCAATTTCTGGCGCATCTTCATTATAGTATTTTTCATTATGGTAATTTATCAAATCAATAAGCTCACTTATTCTTCTTTCTGCTTCCATATTATAATCTCCTTAGTCAGTAATCTATTTTTATTATTTTCTAATTTATATTTTTTAGTATATCATTTCAAATTTTAATTACAAAGATATTATATAATAATTAATTTTATGAAATAAAAAACTCCCAGGATTTCTCCTAGGAGTTTAAGTTAATATAATTTATTTTTCATTTAATGCAGCTAAAACTTCTTCTAAATTAAGTCCATGAACTTCACAAGCTTGCTCTACTGTTTCAACTTGAGCAGATGGGCAACCTAAACATCCCATACCAAATCTCATTAATATTTGAGCTGCATTTGGGTTTAATTTTATTACTTCACCTATAGTCATATCTTTAGTTATCATAATTATTTCTCCTTTTCTTATTACTATTATATATATTTATCCTCTAATGCTTTTAGTATACCAATATTTTCTTCTCTTGTGAAAGAATTTTTTTCTTCATACTCAAAGCATTCTTTGTCTACAACATTTAATACTTCTTCACTTAATTTTCTCTTTGCAAAAGAGAATATTACATTATCTTCTTTATGAATATGATTTTGAAGTAAAGTAGCATAAGATATAGCATTAGCTATTACATCCAACTTAGCTTCTTCATCTCCAGATTTTAATTTATTTAAAGCTTCTTCAAGGTTTCCTATATACATTCTTCCTAAGTCATGTTCTACTAACATTCCATGAGTAATTGCATTTTTACCTGCCTCACCTAAATGTTCTACCATTCTATTAAAAAGAAAAACCTCTTCTTTTTTATGATGATGTCCATCTGCAAAAGTTCTTACAAAACTAATCATTTTTTCAAAATCATCATAATCTATTTCTTTATTCTCTATTAAGTTAAAACACGCTTTTCTCATTACTATAAGCATACGACTAACATATTTATGCTCTTCTATTAAAATATCTATTCCACTCATTAGTAGTTCTCCTTAACTTAAACTTTATTATTTTATATTTCTTATTACTCTCATTCCATTATCTTCTACTATATAGTCATAATTACTATTTAGCTCATTAATAAATGATTTTATCCAAGCATTTCTTAGATTATAGAAGTAGTCAACATTGCAACCAACTTCTTGCCATATATCTTTGTGAACACAAACTCTTTGTTCCCATGCTATATGTTGTTCATCATTTGCTATCACTTCATTAACCCTATCACAAGGCATTCCATCTAGTATATAATCATTCATGCAGTTGAATAATTCTTCTGGAGTTGATGGTAATTGACCTTCTGCTTTTATTTCTTTAGCTGCTACTATTCCTTGAGCTTTATAAACTTCATCTAGTTTTTGATAATTCTTTTCATCAGCATCAATTAATAACTTTGTCCAAGCTGCCATCCTTCTTTCAGCACTATGGATTTTTCCTTGTAACCATCCATGTATATTACTTGTATCTATTAATTCTTCAAGAGGCTTATCTGGTAGTATTTCTCCATATTGACTTTGAATATCTGCACTTATTTTTTCTACCTCAAATCCTTCTTCTTTTGCTAAATTTATTATTTCATTTTCTAGTTTTTCAAACCATAATATTTTATTAAATAACCAGTAATGTATCTTTCCTAAAAATAAACTCATAATAAATCTCCTTTGTTTTTATTTATTATCTTTTGTATTATTTGTACCCATAATACATTAATATTAAATTTTCTTCTGTAACATATGTTACATTCACATAAAATTTATATTTTTATGATAAAATTATTACTAATAAATTTATCATTTCAAGGAGTCAACATGTTTAGAAATAAAAGCGAAGAGTATATTTTAGAACTTTTTAAAGATGCTAATTATACAATAAAAAATTATTCGAAAAATGATATTATTGCTTTAGAAGGGGATATTTGTACTTCTGTGGGATTGATTCTTGAAGGAAGTATTGATATAAAAAGAACATTAGGTACTAAGATAATACATGTTTCATCTTTTACTAAAGGACATATTTTTGGAGAAGTTATTGCTTTTTCTGATACTAATTTATACCCAGCAACAGTTATATCTTCTAATCCATCAAAAATTATGTTTATAAGTAAAGACAATTTTATAAAATATTGTACTTCTCATAAAGATTTCTTAGAAAGATTTTTAAATGATCTTACAAACAAAATTTTTGTTTTAAATAAATCTATTACTAATCTAACTTTTAATAGTATTAGACAAAAAATTTGTAACTTTTTAATCACAGAATATAAACTTCAAAAAAGTGATAATATTAAGCTTAAGATGACTAAGGAAAAAATTGCAGAATCTCTAGGTATAACTAGACCTTCCCTTTCCCGTGAATTAATAAATATGAAAAATGAAGGACTTATAGACTATTCTAGAAATCATATTAAGATTCTAGATTTAGAGGAAGTAGAAAATACTTTAGTACAATAAAAAATTCACTTCGTTCATATCGCCAACGACTTCGTCCGTTGCTCAAATTAGTAAGTTAGAAATTAAAAATACTGTGGTATGTTAATTACATTCCACAGTATTTTTCTCTATAATGGCAAATCTCTCTTTGAAAACAATAGTATCCCCAATATATAAAAGACTATTCCTATAATAAAAGCTGCTATTAAAAATTCTATATGATAGTTTCCAGTGGCTATGTTGTTTGGTTCAAATAAAGTGAATAAAGTAAAGTATTTAAGCTTTTCTAATTTTCCTCCCATATTCACCAACATTTGAATTATATAGAATGCTATAGGGACTCCTGCACCAATACTATAAGCTAACTTCATATCATTACTTATACATGAGGCAAAGAAACAAATTCCACTTATGGCTATATGAATAGATAATACACTTATATTTATTAATATAAACCTTTCTATATTCAAGTCTCCTGGAAACATAACTTCACTACATATAATCCCCAAAATAGTAACATACACTATTAAAATAGAAATATTAATAACTACAAACAATCCTTGAGTTATAACTATTTTTTTTCTTGAATTTGGAGTTGATAATAAATAAGCCATTGAGCCTGTATCCACATATTTAGCCACTAATTTATTTGCTAAAATTATCTCCAAAATCATAGGAAATACAAGAAGTAAAAATCCATATAAATAATTAGACAAAAACTCTGTAAGAGTTGAACCTGTATTAGCCATTCCAAAAGCACTCATAATCTCCGGCATAGCTTTTGCGAAAGCATCCAAAGTTTCTCCTAGCTCTGGATTAAACATGGATACTATAATCACTTCATACATAGTCAATACTGCTATAAATATAAGCAAAATTTTGTAATTCGATTTAAATTCCTTTTTTAACAAAGTATTACTTATCATTATTTTCACCTCCATAAAAATGTAAAAATAAATCCTCTAATGTTTGAGTTTTAGTATTCAAACTTAGTACATCATAATTACCTAAGGTTTTTATAAATTCATTTAAATCTCTTTTTATACTTACATTTAAGGTATTATTATTTATTAATTTGCTATCAAAGTTTTCTTTTAAGAAGTTTTTCGTCATTTCTTCACTAGCAAAAACTATCTCATAAATCTTTTTCTTATTTGATTTTAATTCTTTCATATTTTCTACTGCAATTAGCTTACCTTCTTTTATTATGGCTGTTCTATCACATGTTTTCTCTATTTCTTCAAAAATATGAGATGACATTAAAACTGTTTTTCCCTTTTTCTTTTCTTCTAAAATTAAATCTACGAACTTATTTTGCATAAGTGGATCTAGCCCACTTGTTGGCTCATCTAAAATAAGAATCTCTGGATTATTCATAAATGCACATACAAGACCTATTTTCTGCTTCATTCCCTTTGACATACGCTTTATTTTTCCCTGTGCATTAAGCTCAAATAACTCAATTAATTCATGAGCTCTAGTTAAATCTGTCATTCCCTTCATATCAGCTATAAACTTTATAAACTCCATTCCTTTCATATCATCCATAAAAGCAATTTCACCGGGAAGATATCCTACAAACTTCTGTATTTTTTTAGAGTCATTATAACAATCATATCCTTTAATTTTGCAAGTTCCCTTATCTGCATGTATAAATCCCATTAAGTGACGTATGGTAGTCGACTTTCCTGCTCCATTTGGCCCTAGGTATCCAAATATTTCACCCTTATTTACTGTTAAAGATAAATTAAATATTCCTCTATTGTCTCCATAATCCTTCGTAACATCAGATATTTCTATAATACTCACTTATTATCCCCCATCTCCTTAAGTAATTTTATTTCTCTTTATGTAATTCAATAGTATTACCCTTTACCATTTTCGTCCACGGTAAAAATAAAAATTTTGATTAACATAAAAGAATAAATCCCATACAATAAACATAATTTTTTAATGTTCATTATATGGGATTATTTTAGATTTATTAGTTAAAAGTTAAATATTCATTTTCATAATAAAGTTTTTATGCTGTTTCATTAATATTAGATTTTTCATTATAGTATTCTTCTAATATATCTATACATTTATATAGCACAGTGAAATTTCCACCAAATTCTATAAGAAATCTATCTTGAGCATCTATAAAAGTTTTTGATCCTGCTAATATAAGTGTCATTTTCACAGCAGTTTTTGGTCTAAATCCTTTTGCTATAAATTTATCTATCATATTATCCTCATCATTATCTTTAAATAATTCTGAAATACTGCTTATTAATTCTATCTTGTAATCTGTACAGTTTTCTAAAAGATTTATAGAACTTAAAAAGCCTTTATCTTTACTTACTATGTAATATTTATTTGCTTCATATCTATGCTCACCTATTATAAGTCCTAAATATGACACTAACTGAAAGTCTAAACTATTCTTTACACCTGTAGTTACATTTATCTTCAATATATTAGCTTTTGTATTTATGCACTTTAATTTATCTCTTCCAAATTGAAATAAATTTGTGTTTTCTGTTACAAATAGTATTATTAAATCTTCTTTATCTAATTTATTTGCACTGCTTAATGCAGTAATATTAACATTCTCTGTATCAACTAAAAATATTCTTTTCATAGTTAATCCCCCTAAAATCTTTTTCTTATTTAGAGTGTTTCCAAAAGATAAAAATATAAACTATATTTATATAAAAAATAGCTACTCACAATTTATGAGTAACTATTTATATATTATATTAGGATTTTTAGTTTTCTATAAATCTTATTGTTCCATGAACATTTTTATATCATCTTCAACGTTAGTTATTCCACCTATACCAAAGTTTTCAACAAGAACTTTAGCTACATTTGGTGATAAGAATGCTGGTAAAGTTGGTCCTAGGTGTATATTTTTTACTCCTAAGTATAATAGTGATAATAATACTATTACAGCTTTTTGCTCATACCAAGCTATGTTGAATGCTATTGGTAATTCATTTATATCTTGAAGTTCAAATACTTCTTTTAATTTTAAAGCTATTAATGCTAATGAGTAAGAGTCATTACATT
>OOCW01001115.1_pt1 | contig 20747 bp, 19 predicted proteins | sample 1671201 | NCBI WGS metagenome assembly OOCW01 (sample SAMN06348132, study PRJEB24527) | human gut metagenome | biome: human gut; feature: ankylosing spondylitis patient; material: feces | host: Homo sapiens | place: China | collected 2015-10
ATCATAAGCTACTCTTTATTTATCAAATTCTGCTCTACTTGTAGCCCAGTCTGCATTCATTTGATTACAAATGTCATCATAAGTTTCACTTCTATTACCAAGTGCTGCTTCAACCATAGCAAGCTTCCATTTTGGTTGCCATGTACCAACTTCTGAACCATTATCAATGCTATCGAATAAATCTTCTTCTCCTTCTGGTGCTGGTGTAACTGAAATGAACTGTACCCCAGCTTCTTCGAAAGTTTTTAATGCTTCTGGATAGTCCGCATCTATTTGCGCTGAAATACCATCTTCATGTTGTGCATAACCTGATTTTTCTACCATCCACCATAAGAAAGCAAGTGCAGCTTCTGGACATTTTGTATTTTTATTAATACAGTATGCAAAGTCTGAAGCAATTTCAGCATATTGTTTGCCATCTGGTGCTGTAATAGGGAATGGCATATAACCGATATCTTCTGGATTTGCTGCTAATGCTTTAACTTGTGAAACAGCCCATTCACCAAGTACCATGGTAGCGATTTGTCCATCTGCAAGCATTTGTTTAGATGATTCCCAATCTGTTGACATAGGGTCATCTTCTACTAATCCTTGCTTAACTAAATCATATAGTAACTTGTATATTTCATAATGCACTGTTCCTTCTGCAAATGGTGCATCATCATGTGACATTTTAATAAGTACTTCTGGATCACCATATGCACATCTATTTGCTTCCCATTGTGTAAGTGTCCATTGTGCCACATAGTTCGTATAATAAGGAATTGCATCTGTATTGTCTTTAATCTTTTGCATAGCTGCTAAGAATTCATCTGGTGTCTTAGGAATATCTGTGATTCCTGCTGCTTCAAATATCTTCTTGTTATAAAGTACCCCTGGTGCTGTAAGCATTGAAGCAATCCCATAAACATTCCCTTCAAATGATTTACCCTTTACATCTCTATAGCTTTGGCTAAGTTCATCTACTGTACCTAATGGTAAGAAGAAATTCGAATACTCATTTTTATTAATATCAGGAAGCATTAATACATCCCCATATTCTGTTGTACTCATACGTACTTTAATATCATCCTGATAATTTGTAATTCCCTCTACATTTACTTTTACATTTGGATACTCTTTATTAAACTCAGTAATATAATCTTGAATTAAAGTATCTGTAAGGTCTGTTCTATGTGTAATAAAGTTAATTTCCCCAGTTATATCTTCTGGATTTATGTCTTTAAGATCCACAGTACCTTTCTCATCTGCTGCCCCTTCTACTACTTCATTTGCTGATTCCTTACTTGTTTGCCCTGCATTTGAACCACATCCAACAAAGGTGGTCATTGCCATTGTTACGCCTAAAGCTAATGATAGTACTTTTTTTAACTTCATATGTATCCCTCCAAATATATATATTTCTATTGTCATTCCTTCTAGCCTTATTCTAGCTATTTTTAAGTAACAAATCTGTTTTTTAAGTAATTTTCAAATTTCTGAATTTATTATAAAATATTAATCAAAATAAATCAACGCTTATTTATTATTTTATATATTTTATTGCATTTTAACTAATAACTCTCACCTTAGTCTTTACATTATACCTAGTTATCTCATTTTCATATAATTTTACTTTATATCTTTACTTAACTTTAATCTCTTTTTTATCTATTTACTTTATGAAACAAAAAAGAGATGCTTCTCTTATTCGAGTTGCATCTCTTTTTTTGTTTGTTAAATACTAAAGTATTAGCGAATATCCTTTACAGAATCTCTGTAAATAATATTACTTGTCACAATACGTCTTCCTAAACTCTTATTATCTCCTGTTATTTTACTTAGAATACTTGTTACGGCTACCTCTGCCATTTCTTCATCATTAATAGAAACCGTTGTAAGTGCTGGACTGATGAAATTAGAAAACATATAGTTATCAAATCCCACTATAGAAATATCCTCTGGTACATTAAGTCCCATTTCCTTTAACCTATTAATAAATACATAGGCCACCTCATCACAGTTACATACAAAGGCTGTCGGCATATCCTCTGGTAACTTAAACTCTATGTATAGTCCATCCTCATCACGGTCACAAATAGCATATTCATCTCTTAAAGGAATCTTATGTTCTATTAATGACTTACAATAACCTAAATAACGATCTAGTATACTACTTGTGGCATGAATATCACCTATAAATCCAATCTTTCTATGTCCCATATTAATAAGGTGATTAGTTAGCATATACGCACTATAGAAACTATCATTTATAATACTATCATACTTAGCATCTTGATTATAAAAGTCTAATAACATCATAGGTATGCCTGTTTCATACAATATGTCTATATAATCGTTATCCATCTGCCCTAATAAAATAATACCGTCCACTTTATTACCACTTATTATTTTAGGTAAATGATTTTTATAATTACGGTCTAATAACTCTAATATCCCAAAGCTATTATGTTTCTTAAGGCTACTCGTAATATTTTGATATACCTTCCAATAGAACGAGTTACCTGTTTCATTCATAAAATGATTAGGCACTAAGATTCCTATATTATAATATGTCTCTTTCCCATCTTCCTTATTATTACCAGTATACACATAGCCCATTTGTTGTGCCATTTCTATAATTTGTTCTCTTACGCTTTGACTAACTCCCTCTTTATTACTTAATGCTTTAGAAACGGTTACAGTACTTACATTTAGTGCTTTGCCTATATCTGACATTGTTACGCTTTTCTTCATTATACTCACACTCCTGAGGCCCATTATTTTCGACTTCTCATGTATCCATTATTCATTTCTGTTCATCCGCTTAATTGTTGTATATTAATATATTATTATAACTTTACTTTATTTTCAATCTTTCCTCAAGTAAATATACTATAAAAAAGCAGTTACTTTAATGTTTAAAACCATTAAGTAACTGCTTTTTTAGCTTTATTCTGTTATTTCACTCTCTTCTTCAGGAACTGGTGTTTCTGATTGTTCAGGAACCTCCGGTGTTTCTTCTGGAGATGGCGTTTGTATTTCTTCGTCTTGAACTGGATCTTTTGTAATCCTTACTTCAATATCTACTGATTCATTTAAAATCTTAAATTTATCTGTAGCCTGTAATTCTAGTGGTAATGTATATTCCCCTTCGTTATATCCAGCTAAATTTAAACTACCCTTTAACCCATTAGCAATCTGAGCTGCATTATAGGATAAGATTTCTTCTGCTGTAGCTGAAATACCTACTTGTACTTCATTTGATAATACTTCATAACTTAAGCCCTCATCTGGACCAGTTACATCAATCTCTAATAATGAAGTTGGGATGTTATAAATATAATTATTTTCTTTATCAATTTGAATAGTGACATTAACTTCTTTGGCACTATTTGTTGTAATACCCTCTGGTAAGTTAAGTTTTGCAGATACAGTGCTTGTCTCTAAAAATTGACTTATATCTATAGTTTCTAAAGTAATCTCATTAATCCTGTCTACCGCTTCTGCTTTCCCCACAATTGTAACAGCTTGTGGTTCACATTGTGTTCCTCTATATACATAGCCTTCTTGAGCTTTACCAGTCACCTGTACTTTAAGCGGCACACGTTTAAATTTACCAATTAGTAACCTTACTTCTACAGTTTGAGGCGAGGTTACAAGTCCTGTAATCTCTTCACCCTGGCTGTTGTAAATAGTCACCGGTAAGCGTTGTACTAGATTTTCTTCTGAAAATACACTGCCATCAATATTAACTACTACTGAAGCAACTTCACTAATTGCAGATTTTGCCCCTTTAATCTCAATGGTTGTTGGACTAATTACAGGGTTAGCTAAAAGCTCATAGTCTTTTGTCGTACCTTCTTCAATTTTATAACCTATACTTGAAGTCATAGATGCTTCACGTTCAAGTACAATACTTGTATATTGTGCCTTCTTTTCTGTTACTGTAATAGAATGACCATCTAATATAATATCCACAGTATAATTGGCTATACACTGTACGGAATCTTGAGTTAAATCACCTAAATATTGATTAAGATTAAGTGTGGCAGTAATGGCGTTCTCATTATACACCTTATCAATCTCTAATCTAGGTCCCCTAATTGTAACAGAAAACATTTGATTTTTGATTTCTTCCTCATTTTTAAGCACATAGCCTTGTGCCTCTAATGCATCTAACCCTTTAATTGTAACAGGGATATTTTTAATTGTTTGTGGTTGTGTAGGATTTTGTGTATTAATAACAAATAACCACAAAGTCATTGCTAATAATAACGATAATATTCTCCATGAAAGGTCTTCCCTTGATATCTTATTCATCTTTGACCCTTCCTTTCCACATCGCACGTTTACGATCGAGTATTTTTTTCTCATTACGTTTTTTCTTACGTGTTGAAAGCAATATTTTTCTAATCATATCTGCATCTAGATTTCGTCTAATTTTACCATTTCTTACATATGAAATCACACCGTTTTCTTCAGATACAACGATAACAATGGCATCTGTTACTTCTGAAATACCAATAGCTGCACGGTGTCTTGTTCCTAAATCTAAACTTACATCCATACTATCTGTAAGTGGTAAGAAACATGTTGCTGCCGATACCCTATTATTCTTTATAATAACTGCCCCATCATGTAGAGGAGTATTTTTCTCGAATATATTAATAAGTAGCTGACTTGTTAGTATCCCATCTATACTTATACCTGTACGTTCTACGTCACCCAACTTAGTCTCCTGCTCAATTACCATCAGCGCACCAGTTTTATATTTTGCCATATGCAAGGATGCTCTCACAATTCCTTCAATTGCTTCGTCTGTCATACCATCTTGTTCATTATCCGTCATATTAAACATAGTAGCAAACATATTGCCTCGTCCGATTTGCTCAAGTGCACGTCTTAATTCTGGTTGGAATACAACTAATAACGTCATTGCACCAAAGGTAATTGTATTAGAAATTACCCACCAAAGTGTATGAAGTTGGAAAACGTAAGCAACAATCGCTACCACTAAAACAACAACTACACCTTTAAATAATGCCCATGTTCTTGTGTCTTTGATCCATCTGAGCACAATATATATCAAATAGGCAACTACTAATACATCTATTATATCTCGAATGCCAATATGTGGGATGCCTATATACGGTATTTTACTAATCGCTTCTTTTATTACATCCACTGGCCAAAACCCCTTTATAATTTATTTATAATTTATTATAGCATGTTTTATACTTTTCGTGTGTTGAAGCAATAAAATATTTTTTATTTTTATCAATCCATACACATTATTTAAATAACTTCAAAATAAAAGATACAAACCTTAATTTAAAGGCTTGTATCTTCATTTTCCTCTCTCATATTATATGGTATATGAGAATTTTTATTCACTTTACCATTATAAACACGTTTTACTTTTCGCTTAGTTGTTGTTAAATAAATTTTAGGCACCACTTTAACATAATAATAATTTTCATCATCTTCAAAGTTTAATACTTCTGAGCGTTCATAATCTAATACTTTGGAAAAGAACTCAACTACTATAGCTATAAGTACATAGCCTACTGTAGTAACCAGCATAATTGGTAAACTTATATCTATCTTTAAAAATAATATAGCTAAACTAAAACCTATCATATTCATAATGGCACCCATACCAATTGCAATATATGGTGCATAATCTACTGCTAATCTTCTAATAAAATAAACTGTGTTAAAGACTACAAAGAATATAATCATTATGCAAAGCATTTTTGAATCAAGTACTACTGTCTCTAATTTAATAGTTATTAAGTTCTTTACAGCTTCTATTAATGCATCCTTACCCACGCCAGTTATAACAACTGCTTCTGCTAAATTAGGAATCATAAACCATATCAATACGCCAAATAAAATACCAATAAGCCCTACATAACCACCTAATAAAGCTACTACAATAGGTACCAAATTTTCCATATGCAAGCTAAAGGCTACTAAAGTTACAATAATTAATAAACTTTCTTTAGGGAACAATCGCATAAATAATATGTATAACAGGAATAAAAATACGAACACAATTCCTGCTAGTACAGGATTAAGCGTTAAAATATAACAAGGTGCTAATACAACCGTACCGAGTAACATGCCTTTCTCATTTAAAACTGTACCTATTAAGCTTATAAATAATACTAAAATTGGATTTGTAAGTACACCTTCATAACTAATTTTAGAAATAAACATATTTATAATAATATATATCATAATGAACTTTAAGATTGGCCCAACAATATAATCATATTGCTTATACATCTTAATAACATTTTGTCTAATCATCAATAGGTTCTCAAGAATCTTCATTTAACCCCTCCTTTTTATCCTCATAGGCATCTAACGCCTCTAAAGTCTTACGATACGTCTTTAATCTTTCTTTAGAGTTTTTATATGCCCTCGTATATACCCATGAAGATATAATGGTATAAATAACAAGTCCAATAATCCATGGAAGTATATATCCATTCACATATGCATCCATAAATTGTTCTAATGATTCCGGTATTATTAGCTGGGTTGTTACAATCTTAATTGCACCTACTCCTACAAAAAATAGCATTACTAAACTAAAAGATAACCTCGTTATAAAATTTCTAGTATAAAGGTAGTCCTCCAGAAAATATTTACAACGCTGCCTATCTGTATCACCATATTTTTTATTATAAATTTCAAGCTTTGTCATAAGAATAATTTTATTTTGATCAACCAAAAAGATTCACATCCTTTATTCTTCATCTAATCCTGCCTCTGTATATTTACCTGATGCATTCCAAAATAGCCATTCATTTACACCTGCATCATAAGCACCTTGAATCTGACTTCTAATTTGTTCTTCACCATAAAATTGATATGGTTTCATTCCTGCTAATGTAAAATCCTGCAACCATGGCCTAATTTTTGCTTTCCGTTCTGCTCTTGGATTCTCTAAAATTTTATCTTGTGCAAGCTCCATAGACCTTAATATTATATCATAACATTGTATATGTGGGTACTCTATTCCGAATGTTCCGTCTGCATAGTGAGATGGATACACCATAGGACAAATATAGTCTAAATGCTTACAAAGCTCATTAAAATCTTGCCCTACATTCTCACCATCTATTTTGCTCATTATAATTGCGCCGAAAACATCTGCTGATACACCTACACCATACTCTTTAAGTTGCTCGCTCATAAAATTCACAAACTCTGTAATAATCTCTGACTTAGTTTTATTAGGTGCTAATTGTACCTTTTCCTCACTCATTGACTCATGAAATCTAATATAATCAAACTGTATCTCCTTAAATCCTACCTTTATAGCTTCCTTGCATACCTCTAGTATATAATCCCAATTTTCCTTATTATATGGATTAAGCCATTTATCTCCAGATTTTAATTCATATACCTGGCCATCCAATGCCTTAACTGCTAAATTAGGAAAATGTGCTGTTGCTACATTATCTTTAAACGTTACAACACGAGCAATAGGATAGATATCTTCTTCGTATAATCTTTTCATTACCTGATTAATATTTTCAATAGGTGGATTTGCTAATACACATCCCATATTAATAAGTTTTTCATTATCGGAAGCAAAAGTTAAATATCCCTGATCACTCTTCACATCAATGACAAAGCTATTTACATTTGTACGCTTGGCCATATTAATATATTCTTCGTAATCTTCTACTTTGCTTGGTGGTATATAGATTCCCTTTACTTCTTGCTTTTGTTTATACAAACCATAAGCCACCTTATTGCCATCTATATATACAGCTTCATCACTTATCTTCTGTCCTATACCTAATGCCTTTAAATCGTCCCCTAAATTTTCGTTCCCTACGATGCCAAAACAAATCACACTCATGCCAGTAATAAAAAATAGTATTTTCTTAAGCCAAATTTTCTTTTTTTTGTAATAATAATAACTATCTAATGGCTGTAGCCTATACTTTTTCATTTGTAAGCACCCCTAAATATATTCGTATTTATTATACCATAGTAAAAATTAATATTCGATTATATATATATTACAATATTTTTCCAGTAAAATATATACTTTTACAGAAATTTCTATTTTAAATGTATTTTTTAGTATAATAAAAATCCCCTTCCAATTGCACAAATGTAAATTAGAAGGGGATATATATATCATTTCTCTTAAAAAGTATATTATTCGTTAATTGGTTTCATTGTTGGGAATAATAATACGTCTCTAATTGATGCTGAATTTGTAAGTAACATTACAAGTCTATCTACACCAATTCCAAGTCCACCTGTTGGTGGTAAACCATATTCAAGAGCTGTTAAGAAGTCTTCATCGATTAAGCAAGCTTCATCATCACCAGCTTCACGAAGTTCTTCTTGACGTTTGAAACGGCTTCTTTGATCAATTGGGTCATTTAATTCTGAGAACGCATTAGCATGTTCACGACCTACGATGAAGAGCTCGAATCTTTCTGTGTACTCTGGGTCTAATGGTTTACGTTTTGCAAGTGGAGAAATCTCAACTGGATGTTCTGTAATGAATGTTGGTTGAATAAGCTTTTCTTCAACGAATTCTTCGAAGAATAAGTTTAAGATATCACCTTTCATGTGGTGTTCTTCAAATGCTACATTTTTCTCTTTAGCGATAGCTCTTGCTTCTTCTAAAGTTTCAATAGCTCTGAAGTCTACACCTGTGTATTCTTTAACAGCATCTACCATTGAAATTCTCTTGAATGGTTTTTCAAGGTCAATTGTTACACCATCATATTCGATAACACCTGTACCATTAACTTCCATAGAAGCATTTCTAATAAGTGCTTCTGTAATATCCATCATATCATTGTAATCAGCATATGCTTGGTATAATTCCATGATTGTGAACTCTGGATTATGTCTGATTGACATACCTTCGTTACGGAATACTCTACCGATTTCGTATACTCTATCGAATCCACCAACGATAAGACGTTTTAATTTAAGTTCTGGGGCAATACGCATGTACATATCAATATCTAATGCATTGTGGTGAGTTACGAATGGACGAGCTGCTGCACCACCAGCGATATCATGAAGTACTGGTGTTTCTACTTCTACGAAGTTTTGTTTATCTAAGTAGTTTCTCATTGAACGAATGATTGCACTACGTTTTAAGAATGTTTCTTTAACTTCTGGATTTACAATAAGGTCTACGTAACGTTGACGATATCTCATTTCAACGTCTTTAAGACCGTGATATTTTTCAGGTAAGATTTGTAAGCTTTTTGATAAAAGTGTTACTTCTTTTGCACGAACAGAAATTTCACCTTTTTGAGTTCTAAAGATATAACCTGTAATACCTACGATATCACCAATGTCATATTTTTTGAAATCAGCATAATCCTCTTCACCAATTTCATCTTTTCTTACATAAGATTGGATACGTCCCTCTTGATCTTGGATTGTGATGAAAGATGCTTTACCCATATCACGTTTTGCCATGATACGACCTGCTACAGAAAGCTTAGTTCTTTCTGACATTTCATGTTCTTCAAGTGTACCAGTAGCTTCTAAAGCTTCGAAATCTTTCTTAGCTGTTTCACTATGTGCTGTTACATTAAAATTAGTTTGTTTGAAAGGGTCTTTTCCTTTTTCTTGAAGAGCAGCAAGTTTATCATATCTTACTTTGATTAATTCACTAACATTTTCTTGTACTTGATTTTGATCAGACAAAACTGATTCCTCCTTTGTGCTTTACGCTATCTTAGTTTGTGATGTCTAAGATTTTATATTTATCTACACCATCAGTAGTATCAACTTCGATTTCATCACCAACTTTGTGGTTAAGTAATGCCATACCTACTGGTGATTCATTAGAAATCTTACCATTTACTGGGTCAGCTTCTGTTGAACCAACGATAAGATATTCAATTTCTTCTTCAAAAGTATAATCATAAAGTTTAACTCTATAACCAGGTTTAACAACCTCAACTTTTTCTTCATTTTCAATAACGATTGCATTTTTAAGCATTGTTTCAAGTTCTACGATTCTAACTTCGATTTCTGCCTGTTCTTCTTTTGCTGCATCGTATTCTGCATTTTCAGAAAGGTCACCTTGAGCTCTTGCTTCTTTTAACTTTTCAGCAACGTCATTACGTCTAACTGTTTTTAAGTTCTCAAGTTCCCCCTCTAAAGTTTTAATCCCCTCATATGTGAGTAATACTTTTTTGCCAGCCATATCTGTACTCCCTTTCTTAGCTTACTACTATATTTTATATTTTAGTTTTGTATAATTAGTGTAATAATAGTACATTTTTTAATTCAACAATTATACCGTAACTTCCTTGCTTTTGTCAACTTTAGAGCAATTTTTCACTTACTTTATAATATATGCCCTGTGTATATAGGTTGCCATGATTTTCAATCTATATACACAAAGCTTTTTATAAGTATTTGTAAGTAAGTATTAGTTTATTTATATTTATAGTTTACCTATATTTTATATAAAATACTTATGATAATTCTTTAAGTCTTGCATCACAGTACTCTAACATACGTTTAACATCATCGTAAGTTTCTACTGATGTAAGTGAACGTCTAAGATCTGTAGCGCCATGTAAACCTTTTACATAAGATGTAAGGTGTGTACGCATTTCACGAATACCTACATATTCACCCTTGTATTCTACTAACATTTTTGCATGTCGTAAAATCACTTCTGCACGTTCTTCAAATGTTGGCTCTGGTAATAACTCACCTGTTTCTAAATAATGTACAGTTCTTTTGAAAATCCACGGATTACCTTGTGCGCCTCTTGCAATAAGTACTGCATCGCAGCCTGTTTGATCTATCATACGTTTAGCATCCTCAGGTGTTCTAATATCACCATTTCCTATAAGTGGAATACTAATATTTTGTTTTACTTCTTTAATGATATCCCAATCAGCAACCCCGCTATAAAATTGCTCTCTTGTTCTACCATGTAATGCAATAGCACTTGCACCTGCCTGCTCAATAATCTTAGCTACTTGCACAGCATTGATATTATCATCATCAAAGCCTTTTCTAATTTTAATTGTTAATGGTTTAGTAAGTGCATTTGCTACTGCATATACTATTTCCCCAATTAACTCTGGGTTTTTAAGTAGTGCTGAACCTTCTCCATTTTTAGTGATTTTAGGTGCAGGGCACCCCATATTAATATCAATGAAGTCTACAGCGCTTTGCTCTACTTGTTTCGCCATTTCACTTAAAATCTTAGGATCGCTCCCGAATAATTGTGCACCAATTGGGTGCTCTATTTCATCAATTGATAATAATTGATTTGTTTTACCATTTTCGTAAAGTAAGCCTTTTGCACTTACCATTTCAGTGGTCATCATCCCACAACCAAATTCTTTACAAATTATCCTAAACGGTAAATCTGTAATACCGGCCATAGGGGCTAAAAAAACGTTATTAGCCGTTTCTACGGTACCAAATTTCATTCTTGTATCATCCTATCTATTCTTTTCGTAAATTAACGCAAGTCCTTTTAAAGTTAATAAACCATCATACTTTTGAATTACATTAGTGCCATCTTGGATAACTTTTGCAAGTCCACCTGTTGCAATAACTTTTAGGTCATCACAACCCATAGCTTCCTTAGTTTTATTAACAATATATTCAACTTGCCCTATATATCCATATATAAGTCCTGATTGCATACTTGTTACTGTATTTTTGCAATCTAAAATACCTTTTGTACTTTTGATTTCCATATGTGGGAGCTGTGCTGCTCTCTGCCATAAAGCATCTGCACAAATTCTAATCCCCGGTGTAATAAGTCCACCAATGAATTCACCTTTGGCATTAACAATATCATAAGTAGTAGATGTGCCAAAGTCAATGGCCATACAAGGTCCACCATACATTTCATAGGCAGCTACACAGTTTACAATTCGGTCTGCTCCTACTTCTCTTGGGTTATCTGTCTTAACTGCAAGTCCAGTTTTCACACCTGGTCCTACGACAAGTGGTTTATGATGTAGATATTTTTTAATACTGTTATTTACAGAGTACATGATATCAGGTACTACAGAAGATATGATAACAGCTGTAATATCATTTACATGAATTTTTTTCTCTCTTAACATTTCAACCATCATAATACCATATTCATCAGACGTACGTGGCGTTTGTGTTGTAAGTCTAAAACTTGTAATTAAGTCTAAACCTTTCATAACCCCTATTACTATATTAGTATTCCCTATATCTATGGCTAATAACATCTTTCTACCTCTTTTCATTTCTTCTTATGTTATTGTAAAAGGTTCAAAGAAAGCAGGGCTAGATTAAGGATACTCCTTTTAACCTTGCACCTGCTTACAATTATTTAAAATAACATTTTACTTTATCTAATATAGCATCGCCAAGCGCATGCTTTGACATTTGCCCTGTTTCTGTAATCTGTCCATTTGCTTCGATAATTGTAGCGATATTTGTGTCGCCTTTAAATCCTGCACCTTGTTTTGCAATATTATTGGCAACTATAAAATCTAAATGCTTCTTTGCAATCTTCTGCATTGCATATTCTACCACATTATCTGTTTCTGCCGCAAACCCTACAAGCACTTGATGCGATTTTATTTCACCAAGACTTTGTAAAATATCTGGATTTCTTACAAGTTCTAAAGTCATATCATCTAAGCCAGACTTTTTAACCTTATGCTGACTTTCCACCCTAGGTCTATAATCTGCAACAGCCGCAGCCTTTATAACTACATCCGACCAGTCAAAATATTCATGTACGGCAGCATACATATCTCTAGCACTATTTACAGAAATCACCTTGACACCTTCTGGCGGTTTGATTTGTACTGGGCCTGAAACTAATACTACTTCTGCTCCTCTTTTGGCTGCGCGCTCTGCTATAGCATAACCTTGTTTACCGGAAGAGTGATTTGTAATATACCTAAATGGGTCAATCGCTTCTACTGTTGGTCCTGCTGTTACAAGAATATGTTTACCTTTTAAATCTTCATTCACTGCTTCTTGTACTAAAGTTTCTTCTAATGTTTTTTCTATAAATTCTACGATTTCATCAGGAGATGCAAGCTTTCCAGAACCTACATCACCGCAAGCTAACATTCCTGATACTGGTTCTATAAATAAATATCCTTTTGATTTTAAATACGCTATATTTTCTTGTACAATCTCATTTTCATACATAGCCGTATTCATAGCAGGAGCTATTACAACAGGGCATTTAGCTGCCATTACTGTCGTTGTAAGCATATCATCTGCAATGCCATGGGCAATTTTACCAATAACATTAGCTGTTGCTGGTGCAATCAGCATGATATCAGCTCTCTTAGCTAAAGCAATATGTTCAACATCCCACTTATGTGGTCTTTCAAAAGTATCTGTTACAACATAATTATTTGAAATGGTTTGAAATGCCATAGGCTGTACAAATTCACAGGCATTTTTAGTCATTATTGTATTCATTTCATAGCCTAACTTTCTAAGCTTGCTTTCTACATCTAATATTTTGTAAGCAGCAATCCCACCAGTTACACCAATTAAAACATGTTTTTTCATCTATGCTCTTCCTTTATTTACACGGGCTGTATTAAATCTAAAAATCATATTAAGTGGCTTACATAGAGCTGGTACAATAATCGCCGCACCAATTGCCTCTGGCACGCCATTTGTTCCTACGATTGCCATAATCGCACCAAATAGTGCACTAAAAGGTATCTCCTTTGCAGCAGCATACTGCTCGCCAAATAATATATAAATACTTCCCATTACTAAAATTGTATTCGTTAAAGCACCTACTAAACCAGCTACACTATATGCCACCATTCTACTCTTATCAAACTTACAAACAAACTTATAACTATAGTATGCTGTTAAACCAATAAGTACACGTGGTACAATAGCTACAAATAAACTTGCAAAATTACCAGTATTTTCTCCCACTGTTATAAAAGGTGAAAATACAAAAGAAGTAACTCCTGGTTGCACTGTGTTCATTACAATTGACATGATCCCAAATGACAATCCTAAAATCATTCCTTCTATAGGCCCTAACAATACAGCCCCTATAATAACAGGAATATGTAAAATGGTTGCCTTTATAAATGGAAGTGGTATAAGTCCTATATTTGCCATAGTAAGCACTACTTGAATGGCAATAAGTACACCTAATAAAGTCAATGTTTTTGTGTTTCTAGTCGTATTCATTTTTTCCTCCTAGCTGTCGCTCAATTTAATAGAAGTTCTAATAGATAGAATTCTCTTTTGATGCAACGCTTATTTTTAACAGCCTAAATTATATCACAATCTTTTAAACTAGTATATAATTATACTTTAATTCCAATATATCTTCTTAAGTACTTTTTATTAATCTTCTAATAAAACTTGTACAAATTGACGGTATTCTTCACCATGTTTTGTAACAACTGCTTCGATAATTTCAGCAGGTGTTTTTTTCTCACTTTGAAGTAATAATACATCTCTCATAATCATACCGTTTGGTGTGTGATAAATCATATACCACATTTTAATTGATTTAAATGTTTCAGCTTCTTCTTGTTGAAGTTTTTTGATTTCAAGACTTGCACCGATATCATCATAGAACATAGGGTCTTGTTGCATTTCTTCAATGAAAAGCTCTCCATTCTCATAAAAACCAATAGAAATAATACAGTTGGTTTTTTCTGCAATTACCCCCAACTTAGCACGAAGTGTTTCTACAATACTTTCTGGTAAATCCTTATATTTTTCATTTAAATAATATTTGTGTACATATGGTGACACTGATATTAATACATGCTTTTCCATTTTTAATTCTCCTTTTGTCTTTCCTATAATTGTCTTCATACGGTCTTAATTTATATGTCACTTATATTTCATACTTTAAGTCCATATATATCCTATTTATTATAATATATCCATTCTTAATTTGCTTATAATTTTTTAATCTAAAAGTGCCACGTACAGATACTTCACCGGTGAAAATACGCTTTTCCTCACCCACTTCAGTTCTAACTACAAGACTTCCATCTGCAAGCACATCTAAGGGCTCTGCAATATATTCATTGACACTATCTATTATTTTTACCTTATCATCAAGTGTTATACAGTATCTTTTATAAGCAGGTAGCATCAATTCTAAAGTAGTATTTTCTTTATATGCCATATAATATGGTTCGAACTTATCAAAGAATACGCCTATAATCTTTCCTCTTTGATATTCCTGCCCACCTTGTAACTTCAAAGAAGTTGCATATGGTAACTCTTCTGGAAACTCAGTTTGATTGACATTTACACCAATCCCCACAACTACATAATTCACACAGTCAATTTCTGCACTCATCTCTGTTAAAATGCCACATACTTTCTTACCATTTACAACAATATCGTTAGGCCATTTAATTTTAGCCTCTAAACCTGTTACTTCTCTAATAGCTTCACACATTGCAAGCCCTGCAATAAGTGTTATCTGGCTAGCTTTCTCTGGTTTTATTCTTGGGCGTAATAACACACTCATAAAAATATTATTACCACTTGGTGAATTCCATACCCTTCCTAATCTTCCCTTACCAGCAGTTTGTTTGTCAGCAACAACAGTCACACCTTCTGCTTCTCCTGTACGTGCTAACTTCTTAACCTCTTCATTAGTAGAATCTATCTCACTAAAATAATGCATATTCCTTCCTAAGCACTGAGTTTTTATAATAGATTGCACTTCCTCTTTTGTAATTATATTAGGTATTTGCGTAAGCTTATATCCTTTCTTAGTGCTAGATTCAATCATATATCCTTCTTCTTTGAGCTTATTTATAATCTTCCAGATACTAGCCCTTGTGACACCTAATTTCTTACTAATCTGCTCTCCAGATACATAATCATTTTGCTCTTTTAGATACTTTAAAACCTCTTCTTTCATGTACTTATCTCCCCATATCGTAAGTTTAAATTTATTAATTTATTCTACCATAAAACAAAAAGCCGAAAATAAATTTCGGCTTTTTGACTTTTATTATATTTTACTATACTTCATCTGAGTTCTGAAAAGCATTATCAATAGTATTAAGAGTTTCTTCTTTTGAATCAAGAACTTTACCCTCTTTTTCTACCTCGTCAATAGATTCAAAAATATTAAATTCAGCAACATTTTCTTCGTCTATTTCTTCGCCTTTCATAATCTTTCTAAACTCTTGACCAGTAAGTTTTTCTTTTTTCATTAAGATTTGTGACGCTCTATGAAGTACATCCATATGATCTTGTAAAAGTTTTTTAGCCTGTTCATAGCACTCTTCAATGATTTCACCTACTACTGTATCAATTTCAGTAGCTAAAGCTTCACCATAGTTACGTGTATGATTGTAATCTCTACCTAAGAATGGTTCTGAATGCTCATCACCATATTTAATAGGACCAAGACGGCTCATACCATATGTTGTAACCATATCTCTTGCAAGTTGTGTTGCACGTTGAATATCATTAGAAGCACCTGTTGTAATATCATCTAACACTAATTCTTCTGCTGCACGACCACCTAAGAATACAATAATGTGTTGTAACATTTTTTTCTTAGTATAGAAATTATCTTCTCCATTAAGTTGCATTGTGTATCCACCTGCACGGCCTACTGGAATAATAGAAATTGTATGAACTGGTTCCATTTCATCTAATAATTCACTTGTAAGCGCATGCCCAACTTCATGGTATGCTGTAAGTTTTCTTTCAGCCTCTGTGATAATGTGGCTTTTCTTTTCTGTACCCATTGTAATTTTAATGAGTGCTTTTTGTACTTCTTCCATATCAATGGCACGTTTATTGTGACGTGCTGTAAGAAGTGCTGATTCATTCATAAGGTTTGCAAGATCTGCACCAGTGAATCCTGATGTTGTTTTAGCAATAACATCGATATCAATATCTTCACTAAGTGGTTTACCTTTTGAATGTACTTTTAAAATAGCTTTACGACCTGTAATATCTGGTCTATCTACTGTTACTTGTCTATCAAAACGTCCTGGTCTAAGAAGCGCTGGGTCAAGTACGTCCGCACGGTTTGTAGCCGCCATAACGATAACCCCTTCATTTGCTCCGAAACCATCCATCTCAACTAAGAGTTGATTAAGTGTTTGTTCTCTTTCATCGTGGCCACCGCCAAGTCCAGCACCACGTTTGCGTCCTACAGCATCGATTTCATCGATGAATACGATACAAGGTGCATTTTTCTTAGCTTGTTCGAATAAGTCTCTTACACGAGAAGCACCTACACCAACGAACATCTCAACAAAATCCGAACCTGAAATACTAAAGAATGGTACCCCAGCTTCACCTGCAATAGCCTTAGCTAAAAGTGTTTTACCTGTTCCAGGAGGTCCAACTAAAAGAATTCCTTTTGGAATCTTAGCACCTACTTGTACATAACGGTTTTGATTTTTAAGGAAGTCTACAATTTCTGCAACTTCTTCTTTTTCTTCATCTAAACCTGCTACATCTTTAAATGTAACATTACCTTTATCATCAATTGTCATCTTCGCACGACTCTTACCAAATGACATAATACGGCCACCGCCGCCACCGCCACCTTGCATTTGTTGTACAAAGAATACCATAATGAAAATAAACATTCCTACGATAAGTACGATTTGTAAGATTGGTAACCACATATTTGCTTGTACTGCACGAGTTACAAACGTGAATTGTGCTCTTACCTCTGGTGATAAACTTAAATAATAAGTACTAAATGCATTTTGAGGTGCCTCAACAGTTGATTTATTATTTTCTTTATCAATTACAATAAATTCTCCTAAGTCACCATCTGATACAACTTGCTCAATGCTCTTGATTTGTCCATTTTCAATAGCTGTTAACATTTCACTATAAGACATTGTCTTAGTTGTGCTATTTATATCTCTACTTGTGCCATAGAAGATAAACATCATCAGCACTACTAATAATAATAAATATATATAAGTGCCTTTAAATTTTTTCTTCACTCGTAAATTCCTCCTTTCTCTTCCCTTCTTTTATATTTAACCTCTATTTACAGCAATATAAGGAAGATTTCTATAATATTGTTTGTAGTCAAGCCCATAACCAATTACGAATTCATTTCCAATAGGGAAACCAACATAATCTACATGAACATCTGTAACGCGTTCTTCTTTTTTATCAAGTAAAGTACATAATTTAATACTTTCAGCGCCTCTTTCTTGAAGCATTTTTTGAATACAACTTAATGTTCTACCTGAATCAATAATATCTTCTACGATTAAAACATGTTTACCGATGATTGGTTCGTCTAAGTCTTTTAATACTTTAACTACACCACTACTTTTATATTCATCACCATAGCTAGATACGACCATGAACTCCATTTTTAATGGTACATCAATATGTTTTACAAGGTCAGTCATAAACATAACGCCACCTTTTAAAATACATAAAACAATGATTTCTTTACCTGCATAATCTCTTGAAATTTCAGCTCCTAACTCTTTAATACGAGCTTGTAATTGTTCTTCTGAAATAAGTGTATCTAAGTTTAACATAATGCCTCCTATTAATTCCTGTAAGTTACTTTAATCTGTAAAATTTGTGTCGTTTTGTCGGTAATATAGTAGTCTGTATTTAGTCTTCCTCCTACTACCCATATGATTTCATCTCCTGTTGCAATAAGTGGCACACTGTCTCTTTCTGCTTTAGGAACCTTATCATCTGTAAACAACTTTTTGAGCTTTTTGCTTCCACTAGCTAGTCTTATATAATCATAAGGCTGTCTTGTTCTAATACAAAAGTCACTTTTCATTTTACCATAATCAATATATTTAGTATATATGTTTTCACTTTTTTGATGATTTCTTTCATTCGATAGAATTCTTAACTCTACTTCCAAATTTAATTCTTTTATATAATGTTTTCCAAGACTAAGGGGATAACAATATACTTCTTTTTTTACCGCTTCATCTTTCTTAAATATCAAGGTTTCGTATTGTCTTGCTACAACTGTTTCATATGGCAGATGTACTTCCTTACCACTTTGACCATTTACGAGACTTAATATTGCTTCTATATGCTTAGAAGTAATATTTTTACCCTTGCCAGTTAACTTATAAAGTGTCAAATGAATAAGACGCTTTTGCATGTAACGATGATAAGTTTTTAACTTCTCTAGATTTAGTTTAATTACATTAGTGTTTGTATCAGTACTTGCATTGTTACATTCTTTAAATAATGTCTCAGTATGTTGTTTTAAAAAATCTTCTTCTTCCTGATATAATTCACTATGCTGACCTAATGTTCTAATTACACCTTGGCTTATTTCTTTTTCGATATAAGGAATGCATTGTAACCTAATTTTATTACGTGTATAAATCGGTAAAAAGTTAGTATGATCATCTTTATATGGTAATTCATACGCTTTACAATAAGCCTCAATTTCAGCTCTTGTAAGACATAATAATGGTCGTATTATTTCACCTCTCTTAGGCGAAATACCACCTAGCCCTTTAATATCTGTCCCTCTTATGAAGCGCATTATTAATGTCTCAGCTTGATCATTCATATTATGTGCTGTTGCTATTTTACCATTATGATTTAATAAAGATATAAAGAAATTATATCTTTCCTCACGCCCAGCTTCTTCTTCTGAAAGTTGTCTCTCCTTAGCTAAGTCTTTAATATTACAATCATGCCTATAAAATGGGACTTGCCACTTCTTGCAAACTTCTTCTACATAAACTGCATCGCCTTCAGCTGCCTGCCTTATTCCATGATTCACATGGGCTACCTTTATATGAATCCCATACTTTTCTCTATGAGTATACAGATAATGAAATAGCATCATAGAATCTGCACCTCCAGATACGCCAATGATAACTTCATCTCCATTTTGCAAAAGTTCATGCTGCTTAATATATTGTTGCAGTTTATACTCTATTTTCTTAGACATCTTTTGTCTCCTTTATAGCCTTGCCATTTTTAAGTGGCTCGTCTTTAGTATAGCCATATTTTGTATCTTAATAGACCTACTTTATAAATTTGTACTAGTAAATGTTTACTCATTAATCTCATAATTTATGACCCTTTGTCCAATTTTAATCAATTAATGTATTCATAAGCTTAATCGTATTACTATGCATGATCTAAACTTGGCTATCCCTTATACTATAAATCAACATCAATCTAAATTTCAACACCTCTCCCCTTTTCTAAATAAAATGATTTACTCTTTTAAAAATTACCATTTTTAATCAAAAATATTCACCAGTCTTAAATAGATTATGGACTGGTGAATATTCTTTTAATTAATCCTCTTCATATTTAAACCTTCATATTGCTTCCATACTCTTGCCACTAAAATAGTCATATCATCTTGATCCCCACCACCTAGAAGATCTACACATCTTTGCATTAAGTGCTTTGCCATATACTCTGGATTATGACTTTCCATCTCCAATATAAACTGTTTAAATGTATCTTCTTTTCCTACAAAATCATTTTTGCTTTCTAACATACCATCTGTAACCATAATAATGATATCCCCATCCTGAAGCTGCTTATTATAAACTTCTACATCAATATGTTCTAATATACCAAGTGGCAATGAATCTGAACGAATAGTGGTCACTTCATCTCCTCTTAAAATAAAGCTAGAAGCTGCTCCCATCTTAAGAAATTCTGCCACTCCTGTATATTCATCTATTACAGTTACATCCATAGTTGAAAAGCTTTCTATATCAGATTTCAGAACTAACATTGAGTTAATCATCTGAACAGCT
>OOCW01001116.1_pt1 | contig 20729 bp, 18 predicted proteins | sample 1671201 | NCBI WGS metagenome assembly OOCW01 (sample SAMN06348132, study PRJEB24527) | human gut metagenome | biome: human gut; feature: ankylosing spondylitis patient; material: feces | host: Homo sapiens | place: China | collected 2015-10
TTCATTTTTTATTCTGCTACAATCTCCTTAAAATGTTGATTGTCAAGTAAAATTGACCCACTTTTACGTTTAATTCTGACCCACCTGAAATCTAAAATCACCTGATTTTCAAGTGGGTCATTTCTGTATGTAAATCTGATTTTTTACACTGTGAATTGACCCGCTCAGTGTATCAACTGAACGGAAGTTCAGCATCCGAATCCATTGCCGGATCACTCCATTCGGCGTTTATTATTATGCTGTCTGAAACAGTATCATAATCCCCGCGAAGCTCCCTTAATTCCTGTTCTCGTTCTTCTTCTGAAAGACTCATCCACCATTCATACATTTCATCCTGGAAACGCATTGCGCTGACAAAGTCCATTGGGCATCCGTTTTCGCTATAAATATAGTCGCCGTTATCATATGGGCTTCGTCCACTGGCTACCCATTTTTCCAATTCACGTAACTCATCTTTCGTCATTGGCATTTCTTTTTTGTATTGTTTTAACTGTTCCTGCAGGAATTCTCTGTGCTCCGCAGGCACATTTTTTCTAAATCTCATATCTGCCTCCTAGTTAATGAGCACCTGATATCCGTCAGTCTGCATTGAACTTTTGTCGATCAGTATTCTTTTGCCGATTGGATCCAGCAATACATACTTACTGAGTTCCATTAATCGGTCACTGATCAGGGAATGTACCATGTTCTCCATGGCTTTTATACGATCATTTCGATTTATAGCTCCTTCAGATCGGTCAGATGTTTCGATTTTATTTTCACAGAGCATCTCTAAATTTAAAAAGATATCATCTTCCTTACGGCTGTCTGATTCAAAACGGTCAGTATCATAGTTATATCCAAGACTCTTGTCTGCTTTCATCCTTTTCATAACACAAGTTGGATTTTTGATCTCATAACAGCTTCGCATTAGGTCATATGCGGCTGTTTTTCCCTCTGTATTGTAAACTTCTATGATCTGCGGATATTTATCCGGTGTGATTTTTATACTCATTTTTATGCCTTCCTTTTCAATACTCAGTTTTTGGACCTTTGACACGATAGCTGTCACCCGTTATACTTAGAACATGGCAATGATGGACCAGGCGGTCAAGGATCGCTGCAGCGGCCAGCTTGCCAGTGAATAGTTCATCCCATCTGCCCATGGGCAGGTTTGTGGTGATAATGAGGGAGCTTTTTTCATATCTTTGGCGAATGATCTGGAAGAAGAGGCTCTCTCTTTCTTTATCCATTTTTAAATACGACAGTTCATCGATGATCAAAAGCGGGATCTTACTGATCTGTTTCAGTGTTTCTTTCAGATATCCATTCTGCATATCCTCATACAGCTGGTCGACCAGTTTTTTTGCATTCACAAAGAGAACCTTATATCCGGCTTCGCATGCATTCCGGCCAATCCCGGTGGCGATCATACTTTTACCGACTCCCGGCGGCCCAATGATTATGATGTTTTCATGGTTATCCATAAATTCAAGCCTGCCCAAAGATTGGATCTTTGCCGCATCCAGGTTTGGATTGAAGCGATAATCAATATCTGACAGACGTTTATCAGAATCGAAATTGGCAGCATCTGTCAGGCGTTCAGCCTGTCGGCGTTTCTTTCCTGTTTCTTCCGTTCGTAACAGCATGATCAGGAAATCTTCATAAGTCATAGACTGTTCTGAAGCTACACGTATAAGTTCCTGATACTGTTCGCGCATATCAACCAGCTTAAACTGTTTCATTCTGGCTTCTATATAGGCTGCGTTTACAGCACTTGTCTCACTAGGCATTTACAGTTCCTCCTACATTCTGTTCATAGTAATCCAGATCTCGTAATAGTTCTGGATCATCATCACGGTATTCTCCGGTTTTGCATAGAACTTCCTGTCCCTGTTCCGATACCTCGGGAAGTGACAGCTGACCTGTGTTGTAAGCTTTGAGCAGTTCTTTAAATGACAGGATGTCCAAAGAATCATGCTGTATTGCATATCCAATAAAACGATTGAGGATATCTGTATCATAAAGCTCTTCGAGCAGCATGATCTTTCTTGCATAATGCGTGGGCTGGTCAAACTTTTTCCCGGCTGCTTCCAGATAAGCCAGACCATTGCTGTATCTGGCAGTAAATTCCCTTCGTATCTGCGGGATCGATGTAGGAGCCTTTGGCGCTACATTTTTATAGTGCTCCGGATCCGTCAGGATTTCATGCCTGTTACGTGATGCTTCCAATTTCATGACATAGTTTTTCTTTCTGTCATAAAGCTCGATCCTGAACCCATAGATGATCCTGAAATACATGGTTTTGGCTGCAAAGATATCGGGAACGCTATCTTATTTCCACCAATGCTGATATAGCAGTCAGGACTGATGATCCTGCTTTCCAATTCCTTCAGTCGATAACGGCGGTCTGGCAATGGCAGCAACAGATCCCGTTCTTCCTGAAGATAATGTATGTTTGGAATTCTTTTGGTCGTTGTGTGTGTTTCATTACACCAGGACTCAACGAAATCCTTCCCACGACGATTCAGATCTTCCATTGAAGCAAAGTGGTTTCCCTTTATGAATTGTTCTTCGATATAGTTGAAGGGTCTCTCAATCTTTCCTTTCTTGCGCGGCCAGTAGCAGGGACATGCATTAAGTTCTGTTCCCAGATGTCTTGCCATAAGCAGGGCGTGGGGATTATAACGGATCTCCATTTCGTTCCTTGGATTATTTTCGATGACCAATGCTGTTGGATTATCGATCAAAAGCTCCAGGGTTACTCCACCAAGTTCTTCAAACAGTTCCTGGATTGCTTCATAAATGGCTGCCGCATCTGCCTTCAAAGAAAAACAGACTGCTTTCTTTCTGGATGCTGAAAGTATCATTGAAAAACAGTAAACAGTTGTAATCACGCCATCAACAGGGACATTATAAGGTGACCAGTCGAACTGGGCCTGATCTCCCGGAGGGCTTTCATGCCTTACAGTAGCTTTGGAACTGATGTGGTCTTTGATATCCTCGTCAATTTTTGACAGATACCGGTAAACAGGACCAATGCTTCCCGTATAACCTCTTGCTTTCAATTCTCTAAAGATCCGTGTTCCATTGAAAAGAAACGGTTCGCATCGCCATTCGATGGTCTGTTCTTTGAAATCGTCAATCTTACTCTTATAAACTGTCCGTTTATACACCGGTGCCTCTTTTTCTTCTAAAAGACTCCTGACAGTATTTCTGGACATTCCAAGTATTTTTGCAGTTGCTCGTTTTGATCTTGTCTGTTTATAAACTCGCTGAACAGCTGCCCAGTCTTGCAAATCATACACCTTCTTTCAAACCTCCTCTCTTGTATTGGTGCATACAGAGAGAAGTGTATCGTTCTCTGGCAGGTGGGTCAATTCTGAGTATTAAATTTTCAAGGTACAGTGTAATCAAAACCAGTTCTACTTACTCATTGCCACTGCTGTAGGTGGGTCAATTTTCCTCGTTAAAACTGGGTCAGTTTTAAGTATAAATCAACATCTGGGATATACGTTCAGACCAAGGCTGAATAAGAATAAAGAAGGAAAGTTCTTTGTAGGCTTTACGCCTGCGGTCAGTGAAAAAGCCAAAACTGCTATGAAACAGAAAATCAGAGAATGGAAGATACAGTTAAAGGCGGATCTCTCATTAAAAGATATTGGGAACATGATAAACAAAGTAGTGCAAGGATGGATTAACTACTACACACACTATTATAAGTCAGAATTTTATGAGGTGTTGCGTTATATCAATCAATGTCTGATTAAATGGGTACGACGAAGTTATAAAAAGAAGAACACGAGAAGCAGAGCCGAGCACTGGCTTGGTGCAGTAGCCAGAAGAGACAGAAACTTGTTTGCACACTGGGAATTTGGAATATTACCATCTGTTGGAGAGGGAGCCGTATGAGTCGAGAGGCTCACGTACGGTTCTGATGGGGACTCAAGGGGAGGTTCCTTGGGTCTACCTACTTCGTGGTGACATTCCAATACAAATCAGATGCAGAATGGTTTTATGAACACTTAAAACATAGAATGGGACACTTTGGATTAAGCCTTGAGGAAGAAAAGAGCAGGCTGATAGAGTTCGGACGATACGCAAAGGAAAGATGCAGTAAAAGTGGAACGAAGCCAGGTACCTTTACTTTCCTAGGTTTTACACACTACTGTTCCAAAAGCAAGAATGGTAGATTCAGAGTGAAGAGGAAAACCAGTAAGAAGAAGTTTGCGAAGAAATGCAGAGAAATAAATCAACTGATGGGACACATGAAAACATGGAAACTGAAGGAGATTATTGCAAAACTCAACCGGATATTGACTGGTTATTACCATTACTATGGAATCACAGACAATACAGAAAGAATAACAGCATTTCGATACCACGTAATGAAAAGTTTATTCTACTGTCTAAACCGGAGGAGCCAAAAGAAAAGCTACAACTGGGTAGAATTTCTGAATATGATAGATAACAGCTATCCTTTGGTAAGACCCCGGATATATGTCAATATATACGAATGATAATGTGAACGATTCGTTTCGCAAAGAGCCGGATGCGGGAAAGCCGCACGTCCGGAGTTCTGTGAGGGGTGTACGACCGTAAGGGGTGCACCTACTCGACCTATGAATTCATCAGAGGAATGAATATTAGAAAACCGGAACGAATATGCGGGGAGGCCGTATGTTCGTTCCGGTTTTTATGTTACAGAAAATTACTGTGTTATGCCAACGGCAGAGAAATCTGAAAAGTAGAACCACCGCCCGGGGTATCCAGTACAGAGATTGTTCCTTTATGAAGTGAAATGATCTCATACGCAATACACAGTCCCAGACCAAAATGCTGCCTGTTATTTCTGGCAGAATCTGCCCGGTAAAAACGCCGGAAAACAGAAGTCTTGGCAGAATCCGGAATACCGGGTCCGTTGTCTTTGACGCGGATAAGAAAGTGCGTTTTGGTCTGTGAAAGGGAAAGAATAATTTTCCCGTTTTCGGGGACATAACTGATGGCATTGTCAAGAAGGATTCCAAGCACCTGACTGATCCTTTCCGGGTCACAGGGACAGGGAGGGATTTCCTCTTCCGGAAGTTCAATGAAAAATTTCATATGGTGGTCCTGCATCAGGGGTTCATACTTTTCGTAGGTATCCAGAAGTAAAGTATCCAGTTCACAGGAAACCGGATGCATTTTCCAGGAATGGTTATCTGCATTTGACAGAGAGAGCATATCATTTATCAGGAGGGACATTCGTGTCCCTTCTTTTTCTATGACTGAAAGAAAATGTCCCTGCTCTTCCGGATCTGCCTTTTTCATGGCAGAGATTCCGGACAGGATTACTGCCAGAGGGGAGCGAAGCTCATGGGAGGCAGCAGCGATAAATTCGGTCTGTTCCTGCCTGCTTTTTTCCAGGGGAGTGATCATTCTTCCGGTAAAGAACCAGGAACAGATACTCAGAGCCAGAATTGCCAGAAAAGCTGCGCCGGAGAATGCAAGTCTCTGTAACAGAATCCTGTGTTTTACAGAATCCAGGGAATACAGGATGATCATACTGACGGTTCCGTGGCTCTTGGGGATCAGAGCAGTGGAAACATAGAAATCTTTCATCTGAAAAAAGATCCGTTTTGTCAGTTTACTGACCGCACCGGGATTGGAAAGATCAAGTGCATAGGAAGCAGCAGAGATTTCTTCTGCCTTCCGGAAAATCGTTTCATCCAGAGAATCCGTCTGTAGTTTTTTCAGATAAAGAGAATTTCCGTTGTCTCTGATATCCATGGAAATATCATAATTTTTTTCTGCCTGCAAAATCCAGTCACTGCTGATGATACTCTGCGTTTCCAGATGAGAGATACAGGAGATGGCGTTGTTCTGAAAGGTATTCCACGCATTCTGGCCTGTGCTGTTTTCTGCGATGAAATTACAGGCAGTTGTCATAATAAAAATGACGATGCCGATGATCAGAGCAGAGAAAAAAGTCATTTGAATATGAAGTCTGCGAAACATGAAATATTTACTCCTTTATGAGATTGTATGGTAATTGTATCATGAAAACCTGTAAATAATCTCTAAAAAAATTCCTGTAACCGAGTATAGAGACAATTTAGAGAAAACTCATGTATAATGAAAGATCAGGAGGATGAAAACAGATGAAAATTTTACTGATAGAGGATGACAGGGAACTGGCAGAGAGCATGAGATTTCAGCTCGAAAAAGAAGGCTATGAGACAGATATCTGCGATGACGGAGAAGAAGGGCTTTATTATATGAAAGAACGAAGCCATGATCTGGTGATCCTGGACCGGATGCTCCCGTCCATGGATGGTATCACTGTTTTGCAGGAAGCCAGAAAGAATCATGTTTCCACACCGGTGATCATGCTGACTGCACTGGGAGAATTACAGGATAAACTGACCGGACTGAAAGGCGGCGCAGATGACTATATGGTGAAGCCGTTTGCCTTCGAAGAACTTCTGGCAAGAATACAGTGCATGGTTCGAAGACCTGGAAGATGGGAGAACACGGCAGTATTATCGCTCGGAGATCTTATTTTTGATCCCGAAAGCGGCAGACTGGAAGGAAACGGAAAGGAATGTACCCTTTCCAAACGGGAAGGAGCACTTCTGGAGCTGATGCTTCGAAACGCTGGTCAGACACTTCCGAGGGAGGTGATCCTCAACCGTGTCTGGGGAGCAGACAGCGAGGTGGAGGATGGAAATCTGGATAATTATATTCATTTTCTGAGGCGAAGATTAAAAAGTGTCAGAAGTACACTGAACCTGAAAACCGTCCGGGGAATTGGATATCGGCTGGAAAATTAGAGAAAGTTTAGAGATTTGCCTGTTACAATCCATTTATCCTGAGAGGGACAGAAAGAAAATAAAAACATGGAGGTATATCCTGATATGAGAAAAATAAAAAGATGGAAACAGGGAATCGCCGTTGCCGGAGTGATCGCACTTACCGGCAGCCTGTTTGCCGGATGTGGCGGTGCAGATGGAAAAAATTCCGGAAGCAAAGGAAAAACAGGAAGCAGCAATCAGGCAGGAAATGCAGATACAGCAGATCTTGTGAATGTAAATACTGACAATTCAGATGGCAAAAAAACAAAAGATGAGAGCACAAAAGCAATGGGACGTTTTCTGGAAAATGATCTTACAGTACCTGAAAACAGCCAGTTTCTGAGAGATGTCAAAGTACTCGACTCAGGTGCATTGCGCATGGTTTATTACAGTACAGCAGATAACTGTTATTATGCAGCAGATTCTGCAGATAATGGAGAAACCTGGACGAATGGAAAAAGTCTGGAAGAACTGTTGGGGCTTAAGGAGAATCTGGGAGAATATATCAGCGTTGTCTCTGCAGCAGCGGATGGAAGTATACTTGTCGGGGCAGATCTGTCTCCTGACAGGGACAATGAAAATGCACAGACAACAGCCGACAGTGGGGAAGAGGATTCTGCGTATGACAACCTGAAAATGGAATTTTTCTATCTTTCCCCTGATGGAAATGTACAGAAAGTTGATACCGGAGATACGCTTCAGTCTTCCTATACATTTCAGGCATGTTTCACAGAGAATGGGACAGTTCTTATCGTAGATCCCGGCAATGGCGTAGCAGAGATCAATCCTTCAGATGGAAGTCTGGTGAGAAGATATGAGGAAGGAATCAATGTTGATTTTATCGGAACAGCAGGAAAAATGTTGTTTACCATTCAGGATCAGACTCTTCACGGATATGATCTGGATACTGGAAAACCACTGGACAATATCAGCGCGCTTACAGAGCAGATTCAGTCTGATGAGCAGGATGTCAACTGGACAACAACCAGCAGTTTTCCGCTTATGTTCTTAAAGGGAGATGAGGATAACAGCCTTTTTTATATTGATCATACCGGTGTTTACAGATATGTTCTGGGAGGCAGCACAGTGGAACAGATAATCGATGGTTCCTTGAATTCGCTCAGTTCACCGGATACAGGAACTGTAGCATGGGGACAGGACAGCGATGGAAATTTCTATGTGGGCTGTAATGCAGGCGAGGATATCAGAATTTATTCCTATGTATATTCCAAAGATACCCCAACGACACCGGATACAGAGCTGACAGTTTATTCCCTGAAAGACAGTAACTTCATAAAACAGGCAGCAGTGCTTTTCCAGAAAAAATATCCGGATATTTATGTGAATATTGAGGCGGGAATGTCAGGAGATGATTCCGTCACAGATACGGATGCGCTGAAAGTGCTCAATACAGAGATCATGGCCGGAACAGGACCGGATGTTCTGCTGCTGGATGGAATTTCAGAGGATACCTATATAGAGAGAGGAATGCTGGAGGATTTAAGCGGGGTATTAAAAGACGAAGATATCCTGCCAAATATCAAAGATGCATATACAAAAGAGGATGGAAGCATTTATACCATGCCTGTCAAGTTAGGAATTCCGATGATAGAGGGAAATAAGGATATCATCGCCGGAATTACGGATCTGACAACAGAGGCTGATGCAGCGGAAAGCCAGAAAGACAGCTATGGAAAACTGAAATTTTTCAGCTCTTTTTCCATATCACCGTCCGGGCTGATACAGGGAACCATAGACAATAGTACACCGGCATGGATGAACGAGGACGGAACCCTCAAAGAAGATGCACTGAAAGAATATCTGGAGCAGGTAAACAGGATCTGGCAGACTCAGAAGGATGCGATAGAAGAGACAAAGAAAGCTTACCAGATGGGTGATGACTGGGCGAATTCAGATCGTTCCGGATATACAAATATTGCAGGATCGATAACGGATCTGCTTGTAAAAGTCAATACAGTGGCGGCAGGCGGTCTGCTTTCACCGGAGGGTCTGGTGTATCTGGATTCTGCAAAAAAAGTAGATCCGGATCTGGATTACAGACTTCTGAACGGACAAAGCGAGAATTGTTTCTATCCAAGGAGCATTGTGGGAATCAGTGCAAAGGCATCTGAAAAAGAAGCGGCAGAGAAGTTCGTAAAGTTCCTGTTTGAAGAGGAATCCCAGAGAGCAAGCAATGATGAAGGACTGGCTGTAAACAGCAAGGTTTATGAAGATATGGCTTACTGGAAAATGGGAAAATCCAGTGGAGATACCATTGGCTCGATCGAAACCTCTTATGATACGGGAGATGGTAATATCAAACAGCTTGAGATGGACGAGATCATTCCGGAAGATGAAGCAATACAGAACATCATGGATCTGGGAAAAACACTTACTGTACCTGCAAAGAGTAATCAGATCATCCGAAATGCAGTAACGGAATCCGGTGAGAAATACCTCAATGGAGAAACGGGGCTGGATGATGCTGTGAAAGAGATCATGCAGGAAGTAAATCTGTATTTATCTGAATAAGCGGCTGTCTGCTGCTGATTACCCAATACTGCAAGGTAAGGGAGTTTAAGAGAATGAAGATTAATTTAAAAGAACACTTATCTTTAACAGAGAAACGGAACGCAAAATCAGATTTGCTGTTTAGTCGGAAACGAAATCGCAGAAGATGTGCAGCTTTCAGAAATACAGAAAAAGGTCTGGCTTTTATTCTTCCGAGTTTTGCAGGTGTCTGCATTTTCTGGCTGATCCCGTATGTGGATGTGATCCGCAGATCTTTTTGCGGGGCAGTGAATGGAGAATTTGTGGGGATAGAGAACTACAGGACGATATTTGCAAACAAAGCGTTTCGTCTGGCAGCAGGCAACACACTTCGGTTCTTCGGAGTGTGTGTGCCGCTGCTGGTGGTATTGTCTCTGATCATAGCAGTCCTGCTTGCAGGGCAGAAAAGATTTACGCAGATTCTGAAAAGTTTCTTTCTTCTGCCAATGGCAATCCCTGTAGCATCAGTGGTACTTCTGTGGAGACTGCTTTTTGACGATCAGGGCTTATTGAATCACCTGCTTCATATGTTATCTGTTCAGACGACTGACTGGATGAATACAGGTGCTTCTTTTTATGTACTGGTGATCAGTTATATATGGAGAAATCTTGGATATGATGTAGTGCTCTGGATGGCAGGATTGTCTGCCATTCCGGCGGCACTTTACGAGGCAGCAAAAGTGGACGGGGCAGGGGAGTGGAAATGTTTTACGAAGATCACACTCCCGAATCTGCTCCCGTCCCTTTTTACGATCGTGGTACTTTCTGTACTCAATGCATTTAAGGTTTTCCGTGAGGCATATCTGGTGGCCGGTGATTATCCGCAGGAAAAAATGTATCTGCTTCAGCATCTGTTTAACAACTGGTACAGGGACCTGTCGCTGGATAAGATGTCGGCTGCGGCAGTGGTGACCGGACTGGTGATTTTTCTGCTGATCCTGGGATTGTGGAAAGCCTGGGGGAAAGGCGGGGCAGAATGAGAAAAGTTATGCAGATATTCCGTATCAGGAAGATAGGAAGCCTGCTCCTTGTACTCCTTGCATTGGTGGCAGTATTTCCGGTATTTTTTTCAGTTACAGGATCACTGATGGGGCAGAAGGAATTAAATGATCTTCTGGGGGCGGTACTGACAGCAGACAGTGGATCTGCTTCCGGTCAGGCAGTCAGTTATGTATTCTGGAGAGTACTTCCGCTTTATCCGACGCTGAGATCCTATGTGAAAGTCCTGCTGGATTCTCCGGAGTTTTTTGTGATGTTCTGGAATTCCGTAAAGATTACTGTCGGAGTTCTGGCAGGGCAGATCCTGGTGGGAGTACCGGCAGCGTGGGGATTTGCCAGATATCGTTTTCCGGGAAAAAATCTGCTGTTTATGATCTATGTGGCATTGATGATGATGCCCTTTCAGGTAATGATGCTCAGTAATTATCTGGTTCTGGATCAGATGAAACTTCTGGATCATCTGTGGGGGATTATTCTTCCGGCGGCCTTTTCCACGTTTCCGGTTTTTATCATGTATCGTTTCTTTGAGAGTATTCCGGAGGCACTGATGGAATCTGCGCGGCTGGACGGGGCGGGTGAGCTGCTTATTTTTATCAGAATCGGAATCCCTCTGGGTTCTGCGGGTATCATTTCGGCACTGGTTCTGGGATTTCTGGAATACTGGAATCTGATCGAACAGCCAATGGCATTTCTGAAGACCAAAAGTCTGTGGCCGCTGTCTCTGTACCTTCCACAGATCGATATCTCCCAGACAGGAAAGGCATTTGCGGTATCTGTTCTGGTTCTGATCCCGGCAGTGATCGTTTTTCTGGCAGGGCAGGATTATCTGGAACAAGGGATCATATCCACGGCAATCAAGGAATAGAGCGACAGAAACGAGAGGATTTATCTATGAAGAAAATAAAACTGATAAAAATTCTGGCAGGATTTTTTGCCCTGATGCTTTTGTTTACTTTTCTGTCCAGGGCGGCAGATTCGGTGAATGTAGCACAGGTAGAGACAAAAACAGCTCAGAATCAGGTGATCACGCATGAGGTGACCGGCACAGGTAAAGTGATGGGAACCAGAGAACGGGCAGTTTTTACCCAGGAGGGACAGAAGGTGGAGCAGGTTTATGTGCAGGAAGGACAGAATGTGAAAAAAGGGGATGCGCTGCTGAAGTTTTCTGTAAAATATCTAAAAAAAACCATAAAGGAAAAACAGGATGCCATAGATGTTCTGCAGGGGAAGATCAATGATCTGATCAGTGCAGAGTCTGTGAATCAGCAGAAGAGAAATAATGAGTTTTCAGATGCACAGGAAAATTATAACAGTGCGGTTTCCAGCGGAAATTACAGTGTGCAGGCGGCACAGAATGAGGCAGCCATAGCCAGACAGAAGCTTCAGGATTATTACGCACAGCGGGATGCGGCGCAGAATGACGTACAGGATAAGATACCGGATGAGGAGAAGTTCAGTGATTCCAGCGAGTTTGATGATCCGGGAAATACAGACGATTTCGGGAATACAGATGATCCGGAGAACTCCGATGATTCCGGAAATACGGATCGCACAGATGGCGAAGGGAATAAAAATACATCAGGAAACGGCGACAATTCGAATGCACAGGACAATTCTCAGGAGCAGGCATTGATTGATGATATCCGGGCGAAAGAGGAGGCGGTCAATGAAGCCATGCTCAGCCGCAGAAGAGAACTTCAGTCAGCAGAGCAGGCAATCCGGGATACGCAGATCGGTGATGCTTCGGATTCCACGCTGGAGAATACGCAGGCGGAACTTGAGACTGCGCAGAAAGATCTGGAAACGTTGCAGAAAGTGCTGGCACGAAAGGGAAAAGTGAAAGCACCCTGTGATGGTGTGATAAAGAGTCTGAGTGCAGTGACAGGAAGCCAGACAGGAGCGGAAGCTGCGGTTGTCCTTTATGAATCCAAAGGAACCTTTCGGTTTCAGGCAGAGGTCAGCAAAGATGATCTGAAATACATAAAGAGTGGCGGAGAGGTAATTTTAAAAGGTGCGGATGAAAAAGAGATTACAGGAGCGAAAGTGGAGTCTGTGAAAGAGGACAGCAGTAATGAAAATCAGTACATTCTTTCTGTACAGGTACCGGAGGGAACTCTTTCCATAGGAGATACTGCGGAATTTACAATTTCTCAGGATGCAGGTCCTTTTAATGTCTGTGTTCCGCTGAGCGCATTGTATGAGGAAAATGGCAGATACTATGTTTATGTGACAGATACACAGAACACCGTCCTGGGTGAGGTACTGGTAGCGCGAAAAACGTATGTGAATGTGAAAGATAAAAATTCTTCCACTGCTGCGCTGGAGAACGGGGATTTATCAAGTGACCAGAAAATCGTGACTTCCAGTGACAGAGAGATCAGCAGCGGCAGCCGGATCAGGCTGCTGGAGGAATGAGTGTCAGAAGTCAGAGTGCCTTTTTAAGGAAAGCCGGTACTCTGACTGTGTGGCTGATTATTTTCTGTATTTATTTTCTGGGAGTCTATAATTATGTGCAGATCAGAAATGATACAGCAGTATCGGTGTTTCTGTCCGCAGCTTATCCTGACAGGAAAGGAGCAGAAAATATCCTGAAGCAGGAAAGAAAAAGTGAGAAGCCTTATGATGTATGTTTTTATGCAGATGCAGGGTTGAGGGAGATTTCTGCGAAAGAAGGAAACCGGCAGGCACAGGCGATGACTGTGTATCTTAAGGGAAATCCCGCAGGGTATGACTGGCAGGCAGCAGCTCTGACAGAAGGTGATCCGGATGGCTGCGTGATTGATGGTACAACTGCCTGGGAGCTCTTTGGCAATAAGGTTCCGGGTGGTCAGATTCTGTTTCAGGGACGTACTTATACTGTCAGGAAAGTTGCGGACTGGGGGCAGAAAATTCTGGTTTTCGGGGCGGCTTCTGCGGATGATACCGAGACGGAACTTTTTTATAATCGTTTGTTTATCAGAAGGAGAAATGGAGAAACCGAAGAAAGTACAGTGAACGGATTTCTGATGAAATACGGACTTCAGGGAACTGTGGTATCCTCGACTTTACCGAAAAATGCAGGACTGGCGGCATTACTGCTGCTTCCGGCGGTTCTTTCTGGCAGTCTGTGGACGGAAATAAGCAGAGAAAAAAAGAACTATACAGTGAAAGATGCAGAGTACTGGTTCTGCAACCTGCTGTATAGTGTAATGGCAGGGACGGTGGTCTGGCTTCTTTTTACACATCTGACCTGGCCGGAGGGATGGATTCCGTCAAGGTGGTCTGACTTTGGGTTCTGGAAAGAAAAGGTGGATCAGGCTGTGGCAGAATTTAAGCTGTATCTGATGCTTCCGAAGACGGTATCCCAGACGGAAGGTATGATTCTTGGCGGGAAAACGGTTTGTGCAGGAGGGGGTTCCTGTTTTCTGTATTTGTTGTGGAAAGTATATGAAAAGGGATATGACAGAATCTCTGACAGAGGAAGGCGAGGGAAGGATTTTCCAGTGGAGCAGAATTTCAGAAGCTGATTTATCGAGATCAGGTACAGAGTGGAGTGATCAAAAGAATCTATAATCTGCTGATCACACAGCCAAAAGTTCACCGAGAGGCATATGAACTAAATAAACAGCCTGTGCGGTGGATCAACTTCAAAAATGGATATTATGATCCGGTTACGGGTGAAATAGCAGGTCAATGGCCATTGGAGTCCGAAATAATTCATTAGATGGAGGAATAAAGCAATGAAAAAAGGAAAAATGATATTTTTATTGACTATGATCAATTAAACTGCAAAAAGATCGTTACGGAAATAAAAGATGATGGGTCATTCACTGCAGTTGATCTGGGAGAGTGGTTAGAAGAACAGGATATTTATGATATTTCGGTAATTGAAGATGATGAAAATACCGGCTATAAAAAAACGTTTTATGAGAGAAATCCAGAAAAAGAGGCATCAGATGAATTTTATGATTCAGAAGATACTTCCTACATTAATTTCCAGGGATTAGTGTATGTGGGGGATATCATCCGTAGTACGGATTCTTTCCGGGAAACGGTAACGGAAGTAAGTTTTGATGGAAGCTTTTATACGGAGACGGAAATGACAGGTCTGTATGTGGATGAAGAAACAGATTTGGACTTTTTTGATGAAGAGACAATGTACGATGATGATTCTTCGGATACAGATATAGGAAGTGGACAGTATGTATATGAATATGATATGGTGGATGGCTCACATTTGTACCTATGTGGTTCTGAACTGTCTGTACCGCCAACAACTATCTATATTGTAGCTGCAGATGGAAAGACAACGCAAATCAAATAATTTATGGAGAATATAAGGGGCTATCGTGATGATATGCTCCTTTTTCATGCTATAATTAAAAAAAATATAAATTTTTTGAGACGATCATCAAAAAAATACGACTTTATAATTGAAAACATTTTTGAGGAGGTGAACATCATAGACGATATAAAAATCATAGAGCTTTATTTTGAAAGAAATGAGCAGGCGATTAAGGAAACGGATATAAAATATGGAAAACTCTGTCATAAACTTTCCTATAATGTCCTGAATAATCGCCAGGATTCGGAAGAGTGTGTAAATACCACTTATTTAGAAATGTGGGATAGAATCCCACCGACAAGGCCTGCCAAATTTAAAGCTTATATTTCCAGAATTGTCAGAAGTACTTCTGTAGATAGAGTAAGGCATCTGACAGCTAAAAAGAGGTCGGCTGATATGGTTATGGCATTGGACGAACTTACAGATGTACTGCCGGATGAAAGGTATGCTCCTGGAAGGAACGATGAAGAGATTGGAAAATTGATTAGTATTTTTCTACGTGAACAAAAAGAAGAGGTTCATAGGGTGTTTGTTCTAAAATATTTTTATTTCGAATCTAACAGGGCTATTGCAGAAAAATATGGTTTTACTGAACGCAAAGTAACAAATATGCTGGCCCGCACCAGAAATAAATTGAAAAAATATCTGATTGAGGAGGGAATCTACATATGAATATACCAAGAATTGTAGATGCTATCGGTTATATTGATGATGACCTTATCACGGCAGCACTGGAAGATCCGCCGAGGAAAAGGCATAATCTTATGATTAAATGGATGCCGGTTGCCGCTTGTTTGGCGCTGGTCATGATTGCAGGTATTCTTGTTCCACATTTTTTACGGACTGCTACAATAGCTGAAAGTAAATATAAATATCATGTTTCTGAAACAGAACGGGCGATAGAATGGCCATGGAAATACAAGACTCCTGCTGAAAAGTATCCTGTTGTTAAATTTAATGGAAAACAGTTTACTGCGAAAAGTCAGAATTCTATTCATACAGAGGTAATGGGGGAGGTAATTGGCAACTGTGTGGCAGAAGGGCTTGATTCTGATACAGGAAAGGCATACACGGAAACATTTGAGGTGCGGAAGATTAAGGGCATATCAGAGGAACTGATGATTGCCGTAGGCAATGAGGATGGATTTTATGTTTATGCGGCTGATGAAGAGGCGGTTCCAGATACGTTAAGTAAGTTACTGGAACTTTATGAACTTTCTCAAAACTTAGAGTTGAACTATGCGACAAAATGTGAAGGTTATGAGGAAAAAGAGGAGCTTTTGCTGGATAATGATGAGAAGATCTGGCGGATCCTTTATGGCTGTGGCGATGCAAAGCTTGATGATACAATTGACTTCTTTGAAAGAGAGAATCGAAGAGGTCTGGCTTTTACGGCAACTTCTGAAGCATTGGGTGTCTATAACCGGGTGATCTACATTTCTGAGGATGGTTACTTTGCTACTAATATTTTTGATTATGAATATAGTTATTTTATTGGAAAAGAGGCAGCAGGACAGATCATCAGTTATGTACAAAAACATTCCACGGAAACAAAGTCCAGTACCAGTCTGCCAACCATATCCGGAACTGTTACAGAAATAGGAAATGGATATATTATGGTTGATGACACCGTTTTATGTAAGAAATCAAAAGCAGGAAAGAAATATAAGGTATATACAGATGATATAAAAATAAGAAGATGGATTGAAAGCGGAGAACTTAAAGAAGGGGATCTGGTAATTGTTGAATATGAAGGTGAAATTTCCAGTAACTATGAAGTAAAGGGAGCGTATTCCATATTTACAGGAACTCTTGAAGAAAATGGTATTTTAAACCAGGAATAACAAAAACAGGAAAGGGAAGGTTACAGATGTGAAGATAAAACGAAATTATTTGATAAAGATTGCACCGGCTGTTTTATTAGTAGTTGGTGCTTACTGGCTCCTCGGTTCTGATTTTTTTACATTTCTGATCTGGTGGGAAATGATATGCCTACTAGGTCTGGTATTTATGCCGGTAACATCCCGTATATTCAGGGGCTTTGATGATAATGGCTGGATGTTTTCTAAAGTACTGGCAGTCGCTGTATGCGGATATGTGCAGTGGCTGCTGGCCTGTTTAAAAATCACTCCATTTACGGGAATGACCTGTGTTATCATCACGGTTATTTGTTGTCTGGGCAGTATTTTGTATGGAATCAAATGTAAGAACAGAATCACGAATTCTCTTCCCTGGGAACAGACAACCCTGGTTTACCGGGAAGAAATTCTGTTTTTTCTGGTGTTTCTTTTCTGGACATATCTGGCGGGATTTCATCCGGCGGCTCATGGAACGGAAAAATATATGGATTTTGGTTTTATGCAGTCCATGATGAGAAGTACAACCTTACCAGCCCAAGATATGTGGTTTGCCGGAAAGTCTTTTAATTATTATTATGGTGGACAGTATCTGGCCGTATTCCTTACGAAGCTGACCGGGACAAGCGTGGAGATCACTTATAATCTGATGAGGACTATGGTCGCCGCTTTTGCCTTTGTTCTTCCCTTTAGTCTGGTACGCCAGATGTTGAAGGACAAATTAAGGACTGGGAGAAAATGGTCTTTAGATCTTGGTGGTATCCTGGCAGGGATGGCGGTGTCTATGAGTGGGAATTTCCACTATATTATTTATGGAATCATCCTTAGACTGCTGAAAATAAAAACAGATTACTGGTTTCCAAGCTCTACCCGTTATATAGGTTTTGATCCGGCTGTGACCGGGGATGAGACAATCCATGAGTTTCCGTCCTATTCGTTTGTACTGGGAGATCTTCATGCCCATGTGATCAATGTCTTTTTGGTCCTGACGGTACTTGGAATCCTTTATTCCTGGATGAAGACAAATTCGGGAAAAAGTTGGAGACAGAAAGAAATCGGACTGCTTGGATTGCTTCTGGGAATGTTCCTTTTTTCTAATACCTGGGATTTTATGATCTATTACGTTGTAATCTGCGGAACATTGCTCTTTGGAAATCTGAAACGTTATTCCTCTGATCCTTTTATAAGCCAAGCATTGAAATGGAGTGTGATACAGTGGGGTGAACTGCTAGCTGCTGCTTTCCTTGCATCACTTCCATTTCATCTGTCTTTTGAAAATGTAATGGTCCAGGGAATTGGAATCGTAAAAATACATACTGCTTTTTACCAGTTCTGTGTATTATGGGCATTCCCGCTTTTGGTCTGTGTACTATTTGTTATTGGAATTCTGAAAAAAATACGGACATTTCCAGATAAAAAGATACGAAGTTTTTTTAGCAATGTAAAGTATCCTGATTTGTATGGGCTGGTTCTTGTACTTTGTGCTATGGGACTGATCTTTATTCCTGAAATTGTTTATGTCCGGGATATTTATGAAAAAACAGCTCCAAGAGCCAATACCATGTTTAAACTGACTTATCAGGCATACATCATGTTTGGAATTATGATGGCATATATATTGGTTTCATTTACAGTAACTAGGATAAAAAGATGTAATGGTGCTGACAATGCTGTAATATGTAAAGGACTGCTGAGGTGCCCAAGACGTCAGGTCCTGACAGGGATCATTGTGATCCTGCTTCTGATTTCAACTTGCGGATACCTGGAAAATGCAACCATTCATTGGTTTGGAGGATTCCCGAAAAGAAGTGCATACCAGACACTAAACGCAACGAACTATTTGGAAAATGCGATTCCTGATGATGCCGCTGGAATCCGCTGGCTAAATGATAATGTCAATGGACAACCTGTTGTTCTTGAAGCCAGTGGGGACAGTTATAAGGATTATGATAACCGTGTTTCGGCAATGACAGGACTGTCAACGGTTTTAGGCTGGTATGTGCATGAATGGCTGTGGAGAAATAATTTGGAAGAGGAAAATCAACGAAAAGAAGAGGTGCAGACTATATACACTTCAAGCAACGTTGAGCAAATAAAATCTTTGATAGAAAAGTATAAGATTTCCTATTTATTCATCGGCAGTTGTGAAGCTGAGAAGTATGGAGAGATCAATAGCGAATTCTTAACTTCGCTGGGAAAAGTTGTTTTCCGACAGGGTGAGACGATGATAATTGAGGTTTTCGATGGGGAGAGGGGTGATTGATATAAAAAAGATAAAATTTTGTAAAATGTGTTACCTTATGTAAAAAAATACGATTAATTATATAGATGGCAAATTTTGGTAAAGGAGGTTATGCATGATTGTTTATCAGCCATATAGAAAATGAAAGGAGCTTAATCATATGAAACATAAGGTAAAGATTACAATACTTAGTGCTTTAGGAGTTTGGCTTGTAGGATCATCGGTGGCTTATGCGTACTCACAAAAAGGCACTCTGATCTCACAGAAAACAGAGGAGCTGCCTGACGGAAATATTTATGTTGAAGAATTATATGAAATAGATCAGTAAGACAGAAACAGAGGGGATGGCGTATTGATACGACATCCCCTTTATATGGCGAGAGTTGTTAATTACTCTAAAAATAAGTTAAACAAACTGAAAGTTAGCTGAATATGCATTATATAAGCAAGAATGTTTTTTTCGAAAAACGAATAATGTTAAACTCAATTCGCCATTCAATATCGTCTGATACTGGTTTGAAGTGTAGAGCGGAGTAAGCAACATGGAGATTTGCCTGATTGTTGTTGCCACACAGGATTATAGTTGGCTCGTCCGCACCACCGATAATATCAATACAGGCAAGATCAGTTTGTACTTCCGGTGAAAAAGAGTCTGTTGCAGGAGCAACTTCTAAAGGTTTATCGTTATCAGCACAATCATGAATCGAAATATCATTGTCCGGTTCAGGAGAAAGTGTATAGCTCATAGTGGTAAAATGTGTGGGATACAACCAACGGTCAGAGTCCATGCGGTTTTGAGAAAGTGTCTGCTGTTCCAATTTTTGCACAGTTAATGTATATTTTGTTTCACTGACCGGATGGGAGAAAGCAAACTGGTCACCGGGAGAGTGTATCTTAAAATGCGGTCCAGGCATACGAAATGGTTGTTGCTCTATTGTAAGCGAAAGAGATTTTATTGCAGGACGGCGTTTATCTGGCCACAGAAATGCCGCCCTAAAAATCATCCATCCATAGGATGTATCCAATTCGTAGTGTTTTAATACCCATTTTGCTTCCGGTTCATTGTTTATTTCGTCCGGTAAACATGGATTAAAGACTACTGAACAGCTGTGAGAGGCCTGCATTGTTGTTCCATTTAATTTTAAACAAGGAATAATATCAAGGCAAAGCGGGTTGTCTAAATCTATTTGCAGTTGTTGTTCTTGTGTAAAATTTAAACAGGAGTCATTTTCGGGGGTTAAATCCAACTTTTTCATGAATTCGCGAATATCTTCAGCCGGAGTACACATACAAAAATCCAAGACAAGACCCTTGTTGCAAGAATATGCCGCGGGAATAATCCAATGATGTCCAGCCCATTCAAATTGCTTATCCAATCGGATTTCTGTTCCGGCACGGTCTTTTCCTGAAGGCTCCCAGAAGTTTCCGTCAAAATAAACCTTCCATTCAGGGATTGGCACTTCTGCATCCGGGTTCATATCAATATCATGTGTATTATCCTCACGGCACCTTGCTCCCGTAGATGAAAGGTCAATTACGCTTTGTAAAAATTTCTGAAATATTCTGTTCATAATGATCTCCATAATTCTGATTTTCTGAGTTACTTCAATTATGATTAATGATATCATAAAATGTTTTGCTTTATATTTGTTCTCTTCATTTTGTGTTCCGAAAGGAAATTTTCTACTCATACTATATATCGTAAAAAATTCCGGATGGTAACAAAAACTTTAAAATTCTTTTAAAGTAAAAAAAGAAGTCCACTATTCAGACAATGGACTTTTTACGTTGATGATTTGTCAAATATATATTACAGGAGAGATCAGCATATTATAAGGATTTATCGGCATGTTGGACATGAAAATAGAAGAAAAGTAAAGATGGTAAGTGCACTCAAAAAATGATGCAACAACAAGATGTGGTGTTTCATTTACTGTTTTTTATTG
>OOCW01001128.1_pt1 | contig 20559 bp, 20 predicted proteins | sample 1671201 | NCBI WGS metagenome assembly OOCW01 (sample SAMN06348132, study PRJEB24527) | human gut metagenome | biome: human gut; feature: ankylosing spondylitis patient; material: feces | host: Homo sapiens | place: China | collected 2015-10
GACTATCATTATCTGAATATCTGGCTTGGTTTGTTAGTTTCAATTCTATAAATTAGCCTACTGTTTAATTTTCAAAGTTCATTTCTTAAGCGACTGTGTCGCCGCTATTTTTTAACTTTCTTAAGTTTATCAAAGTTATTTTTCTTTGTCAACTTATTTTTTAAAGTTTTTTTCTTTTGTTTTGCCCTTTCCTTAAAGACAAGTATAACTATACCATCTAAAAATTATATCGTCAACACTTTTTAAAATTATTTTTTTATTTTTTTAATAAATAAAGTAAAGTACTTCATATATCCTGGCTTACTATTGATTAATAAGTTTATATTCTATGTTTATAATTTTATATTTTATTCATAATATATAAATAAAAATAATTGTTAAATTTTCTTTAAGAATATATCTGATTTTGTACATAGAGAGTATAATATTAGTATAATACTATTCAAAAACTCAAACTTTTTTAATAATAACTAAAAACATACTTTACTTATTTTATTTTGGGAGGTCTTTTATGAACAATTATCTTAGGGAACCCGTAAATGGTTTTACCCACTTAGCTGGTGCAATATTATCATTTATAGGATTACTTGCATTAGTAATAAAAACAGCTTTACAAGGTCATTCTACTATAGCTTTAACAGCAGTAATAATTTTCGGAATAAGCATGATTCTTTTATATGCTGCTTCTGCTACTTATCACTTAGTCGTTTCTAGTGATAAGGTTATTAGTTTCTTAAGAAGGTTAGACCATGCTATGATTTTTCTTTTAATAGCTGGATCGTATACTCCTTTTTGTTTAATTGCACTTAAAGGTGTTACCGGATGGGTTTTATTCAGTATAATAATAACTATCGCCATAGTTGGAATAAGTTTTAAATTAATTTGGTTTAATTGCCCTAGGTGGCTTTCTACAAGTATTTATGTACTAATGGGATGGATAGCTGTATTCCTAATGGGTCCACTAAAAATAGCTCTATCTACACAAGGTTTATTACTACTTATAATCGGAGGTGTGTTCTATACTATAGGAGCTGTAATTTATGCTACTAAACCAAATTTTCTAAAGTCTAAATATTTAGGTTTCCATGAAATATTCCATATATTTATAATGCTCGGTACTCTAACTCACTTTTTATGTGTATTTAAGTATGTAATATAGTATACCTATCAAACTTATAAAAGCGTGATTCATAACTATGTGTGAATCACGCTTTTATAAGTTTCTATACACCTCATATTATTAATTATACATATAAAACTATATATTCATATTCAATAAGTCATTTATTTTCTTCCATTTAACATAGAGTTTTTTTAATTAATAGATAAAATGCACATATTAATATTTTTTCTAATATATATATTATTAAAGCAAATTTATAGTATTTATGTATATTCTTTTGGGAGGTGTAATTTAATATGAATTTTGATATGTATTCAAATAAGCAATATAATGATGATTTGGATGCTAGCTATATATACCCTAGACCTTATATAGATCCTATGATGTATGTAAACTCCAGTGGTATGCAAATGAATCCAAATACAATGGGCGGATATATGACTTATATGAACCCTTTTATGTATAATCCTTTTATGTATCCAAATCCTATCGATTCCGAGGAGTATGATGAGGAATATAATCAAGATGATATGTATATTGATATTATGCAACAACAAATGCAACCTATGATGCCTGGAATGATTCCACCTAATATGATGCAAATGATGATGCAGATGATGATGAGTGGACAAATGCAACCTATGCCTTGCATGATGATGCCTGGAATGACTCCTATGACACCTTATATGATGATGCCTGGAATGACTCCTATAAATATGGAGGAATTTGATGAGGAAGAAATGTAATTTTTTTATAATAGATAGTATAAGAAATTTATGTCTGTCTATAATATAAATGTATTCCTCATAATATTCCCCCAATATTATAAATACAAAATAAAGCCATGAATAATCATTCATGGCTTTATTTAATTTATCTTAATCTAAAAAATCATAGAAGTCATTTGATTCTGATTCAACAAAATCATATAATACATTTTCTTCAAAGTATAACTCTTCTTTAATATCTAGATATTCTTTATAATTACACTGCAATATCTTATTTATATACTTTCTATCTTTATCACTATAAGTTCCTACGAAAAATTCATTTTCCATTTGATAGTATATCGCTTTAATATCATTATTAATTACATATACATTCTCCTTAACATGATCATTATTAAAATTAAACCTTGTAAAGAATGTACCATTTTCCATATCACTTTTTAATACAAATGGATTATCTTTATAAAATATATCTAGAAATTCATCTACTCTATTTATAGAGTAAATACTTACAAACTCAGGCTTAGATATCTCATCAAAAACCTCAAAATCAAATATAGGCTCTTTATCAGTTACAACCATAGAGCTTATTTTAAATCCATCTTGATTTTCTTCTATACTAAAAGCTATCTTAGATGTATAATATCCATCATTATCTTCATATAAAGCTTCACTTATATATCTTTTATTACCTTTAGGTATTACAGTATTTTTTAATAATGTTCCATTTATATTTGTTATATGCATGTTTGCTATTTCTTCACTACTAGAGAAATATCTTAGGCTTTCTCTATCCCAAGCTATAAACCTCATAGTCATATAGTTTATAAATTCTACCTCATCTTTTATAGGTTTACATATCTTCATATATATATCTTCTATATTTAAGTTAGTTTCATATTTATTTATAATATCTATGTACTCATCAACTTCACCTGGAAGAGGTTTTTCATAATATGAATTTTTATTACCAAAATATTTAACCAAAAATAAGGCCTCATCTTCAGATATTCTTATTCTATCTGATCCTAATCCACCCATAAGTCTTTCTTCTTCTCTATGTGCTTCATCTTTTGTAGGATTTTTTAAGCTAACATAATCAGCTAATCCAAGACCTTCTGCATCTAGTAAAAAGTATTGTACTATTTTATCCTGTTTATCTTCCCAACTTATTAAAAGGCCCATTGTTCCCATAAGCCTTGAGTTTGTAACCTTTGCAAAATTAAATTTCATTAAATCACATCCTTATTATCATATATACCTTTATTATTTTCTTCAATTTAACGAATTAATCATAATTAAGACACATGTTTTTGAATATACTATAAACTAACTATACTTTCATTAAATAATAAAAATAATTCTAAATTATTTTATATAATTTTACAACTCATCCATTTTTTATAATATAATAAAATAAACGGTTAATCGAGGTGATTTTATGGGAAAAATAGCAGCTTTTTTTGATATAGACGGTACTCTTTATAGAGATTCTCTTATGGTTGAACATTTTAAAAAATTAATTAAATATGATATAATCGACCAAAAAGCATGGTTTGAGCATGCTAGAGATACTTTTATGGATTGGGATAAGAGACAAGGCCACTATGATGATTACTTAGATGAAATATGTGATCTATATGTAAAATCCTTAATCGGATTAGATAAAACTTGTATAGATTTTACTAGCGATCAAGTAATAAAGTTAAAATCTGATAGAGTATATAAATATACTCGTTCAAGAATAAAATGGCATTTAGATAATAATCATATTGTAATTTTCATATCTGGAAGTCCAGGTTTTTTAGTCGAAAAAATGGCTAAAAAATATAATGTAACTGATTGTATCGGAAGTAACTATCTTTTTGAAAATGAAATGTTCAATGGTACGGTTATACCTATGTGGGATTCAAGAAGTAAGAATACTGCTATAGATAGTTTTGTAGAAAAGTATGATATTGATTTAAATAAATCCTATGCATATGGTGACACTAATGGAGATATTAATATGTTAAGAAGAGTTGGGAATCCAATTGCTATAAATCCAACTAAAGAACTTTTATCTCATATTGCAAGTGATCCTGTTATTTCAAAAACTAGTCAAATAATAGTTGAAAGAAAAGATATCATTTATTCTTTATCACCAAATGTAGATATACTTGACATATAATTATAATAAAAAGGATTATCTCATTTAAATTAATTACCTTGAGGTACTCCTTTTTTAATTACTAATGGAGGGATGTATAATGAAATCTAGTATAAAAAAAGATTTAGATACTTTAAGTAAAAATTTATATTTAGAATCACCAGATTTATGGATAGAGTTTTTAGATAAAGTTAATTCAGGAATATTTGATGAACTCGTTCTGTTTTTTGCAACTAAATACAACTATGTTTCTATAGTAAAATATGCTATAGACAATAACCTTATAGATATTAATTCAAAGTCTAGAAATAAAGAATTTGCTACTATTTATGACCATCTGGTTTACGTAGCAAGACAAAACAACTATAAAGATTTTTCTGATTACTTTAGTAATTTAAAAAATCCAAATAAAGAAATATCTCAAAATAACGAAAATGATAAAACAAATATAAAAACAAAAAATAAAGATATTAATATACCTTCTGTAATATGTAAAAAGTGTAAATCAAATATTTTTGAAGTTGGTTATATAGTTTGTGAAAACAAGATATTTAAGTTTTCACCTGAGGAAAATAAACCAGTAGAAATCGCTAAAGAAGACCTTAATTCTGTAATTTGTTGCAACTGTAACTCTTTAATTGAAAATACTACTCCTAAGGACTTAGAGGCTTTATGTAATATCACTACTTGTATAAACTGTAAAAATGACCTAAGAAGTACAGGTATAATAGATAAAAGAAACTTAATTTATAATAAAGACTCAAATAAATTTGATTTAGGAGAGACTTACTACGCATGTGGTAAATGTGAGAAAGCTATAAGCGATCAACAAAAGGATTACTTTAAATTAAAATAAATAATAAAAAGAGATATGAATTATAACATATAAATAATAACTCATATCTCTTTTTATTATATCTGTTTTATTATTTTTCTTAGTCTTGCGTTGTAATATTCTATAAATAAACTATATATATTATCATATACAATGAATAATACTTCAAAAATTAATACTGTAAATAAATTTACAGGTATATAAACAAATGGCTTTAATATAAAGTACACTATTAAAATTGCTACATTAGCAAATAATATTTTAAGAAAATACTCTATATATACAGGTCTATCTCTTTCAATAATATATTTTATCAAACCGTATATTCCAAATGTAAAAGTGTTTAATACCCATTGAAATTTACTATTAATTACTATAAAACCTAAAATAACTGATGCTATATAAAAAACAAAACCACTCTTAGGACCATATTCCATTATTATTATAGCTATTGGAAGTGATGCTAAGCCCATAAGAAATAATGTGTTAATCGGTATAACATTTATTAGTAACAATAAAATCAAGTTTATCGCTAATAGTATCCCACTATAGGCTATTTTTCTACTCATTAAATCCCCCTTAGAAACAACTCACTAAATCTCCACCGAAGCATTCACAACATGAATCTAAACACCATAGTTTCATACAATCTTCACAACAGTCATCACCTAAGCAACAACAACAATCATCACAACAGCAGCAACAACATCCACCTAAGTCAGAACGTCTTCTTCTATTATAGTTATAAGATCTATCCCTATAATCATCTCTATAAAAGTTATAACTTTCTAAAAGAGCTTTATAGTCCTTATTTTCAGGATCCATCTCTGAAGCTTTTGTTATACTCTCTTCACCTTCTTCATAATATCCCAAATTCATAGCAGATAATGAATTTAGATAGTACCATTTAGAACATCTTTCACTTATACTTTTTAAAGCATTGTAAGCTTTCTCAAACTCACTATTATCAATAAGTTCCTTTATATTTATAAATTTATTATCATATACATTACTATACATTTATTTAATACCCTCCTCTAATATATTTTGATATCTTAGGTATACTCCTGAATATACGATATTCTCTATTATTGCTGTATTAGTTTTTAGATTTAAGTTATCGATTCTTCTACCTACCATTCCCAATGTCATACTTATTAATTTATCTACTCGTACTTTTAACTCTTCTCTTCTGTCTATGTACCCTATAAAAGGATTATACCTACCTTTTTTATAATCTTTCTCTAAATCCTCATAGGCATCTAATAAGTATATATATTTGCCTATGTTAAATCCAATCTGCCTTAAGTCCTTTTCAAATTCATCTTCTTTATATGCAAATATCTCTGCCATTAAGTTTCCAAATGTATTTGACACTAAATCAATATTAGTATTGTTTTCTTGTTCTAGATTATATAGTGTTTCTAATTGACCTTTTATAAATTCAGCTTTTTTAGGATATTTTTCATAAGCAGATTTTAATCTTCCTTTGTATATAGTATATGCAACTTTATCTTTTAATCCATTATCATCTTTTAAATTATCTTCTAATTTATAATATGTTAAAAGTACATTCATACTTGCTGCATATTCGGTTATTTCATTTATTATCTTTTTTTTCTTTTTAAATGGATTTGTTATACACCCTTCCTCTATTATAGTAGATTTTGGTTTATATACTGCTGTTAATATTAATATCAAGAATGTTATATCATAATTTAAAGATAATCTAGATATTTCACCATGATTATCTTTTAAATACTTACATAAACCACAATAATAACCTCTATAATGTTCATATTCTCTAAAAGTTAAATCCATTTTGTTTATTTTTACATATCCAAACATAAACATTCCTTTCTAGTATATAAATATAATATTTATATTACTATAGGTATAAATTCTACTTCATAGCATTTATATCTATAAATATTTTTATCAATTAATTTTAATGAGTCATAATAGCGTTCATTATCTAATATCTTAAGCTTTGCCATAGATATAGGTAGATTAAATCTTCGTGGTCCAACTGACCCAGGATTTATATAAAGTATACCTTTATCCTCATATATATTACTTTTATGAGAATGACCATATACAACAATATCTATATTTTCTTCTTTTAAGTCTATACTCACTTTTGATATATCATGAACTAAGTATATTCTTATATTATATACGTCTATTATTTTATCTTCTTTTGCTATATTTTTATCTTTATCGCAATTTCCTCTTATGAATTCTACCTTAGCTATTTTCTCTAAATTTTCTATAACTTCAAATTTACCTATATCACCTGTATGTATTATTAAGTTACAGTTACTTAAATTATACACTACTTCTTCTCTTAGTAAACCATGTGTATCCGATATTAATCCTATCATTATAAACTCTCCTACAATTTACAATTTTGTTTATATAATTGTTTCCAGATAATTTTTATTTTAAGCAAATAATATTATAATTTCCATATTCTATTTATACAATTATATTGTAAATTACTATAAATAAAGACCCTCATCAAGAGGGTCTCATTTATAATATAAACTTCGTTATGTCACCTTTTTTATTTTCAATTGTTATAACATCTAGTCCTTTATATTCTCTAAATAGCCATTTTATATCTCTCATACTTTGATTTACTTCGTTTGGAGTTAGGTCTCTAATAAAATACTCCCTTCTCATTTCTTCATAGCTTTTATCATTTAAAAAGTTTCTTATCATAGTAAATGCAAAAACATTAGGAATATTACTTTGATTACCTTTTTTATATCCATTATTTCTTAAATACATTATCATTTATATTCCTCCAATATTGATTTAATCATATCAATAAAGTATATATAAATTTTAATATATTATTACTATAGTTTTAATTTTTCCACTTTTGATTATGGATATTAAATTATGTATTTCACTATACTATTTGGAAATATACTTTTTAAATTCTCCATAAAAAATTCCTTCATATCTGTTAAATCTTCTTTATTATATAAGTATTTTCCATATCCAAATTGACCATATTTAAACTTTCTATCTTCATCATTCATAGGTAATGTTGTTTCTGGAAATATTTCTAGTATTCTATTTTTTGCCCTACTTGTATACCTATGTGATATAACTTCAAATATGATTTTTTCATTAAAATCTTCTGGTAATTTTTCTTTTATACTTTGTATTAAATGTTTATATTCCTCTTTCCAATTTTCATATAAAAATACTGGTGCTATTATAAATCCTATCTGATATCCAGCTTTGCCTACTTTAACAGCTGCTTCTATTCTTTTATTAGCTGATGCAGTGTGATGTTCATACTCATCAATAACTCTTTGTGTATTTATACTAAATCTTATTTCCGTATGATTATTATGTTTTGCATCAAGCAACGTATCTATATCATTAAATTTAGTTACAAACCTAAATCTTCCTTTTTCTTCTTTACCCAAAAACTCTATAGTCTTTTTTAATGAATGTGTATATGGTTCTATAGGTATAGGGTCTGATGTGGCTGCACCTTCAAATATTGTAATATGTGGAGACCTTTCATCTATATATTTTTTTGCTTGTTCTAAAATATCATCAGTATTAACAAAAACCCTCACAAACGGCTTATCTCCTAGTTGCGTATTTAAATAACAGTATTCACATCTTCCCATACAACCAGAAACTAATGGTAATTGATAATTAGCTGAAGGCTTACAGGTCTGAAATTTTAAGCTTTTTTTATAACTTACTACCATTGTTTCTTTTCCTTCTCGATACTGTTCAAATAAATTTTCTCCAGGTATATTTCCTTTAATTTTATTTGATGTTAACTTTATTACTTCTATGTTCTTATCATCTTTTATCATATTATATATATTTTGTCCAACTTCTGTATCTAAAGTACCCTTTTCAAATAAAACTCGTTTAGGCTTGAACATTATCCCACATCCTTTTTTTAAAATGTATATATCGTTGTTATTTTATTCATTTTTAATCTATCTATACTAAGTTAAAATTATCAGATAAATTATTTTTATTTTTTATGAATAATTAGATGCTTATTTAAATATTATTTATTATGGGTAAACAAGCCTTAAATTTTTATAGATTATAAGGGGGATAAAAAATATGCTAAACGCACTAAACAGAGATTTAAATGAAAAAACTAAAGCTATAAGAAGCAGAGGTTATATACCTGCTGTTATTTATGGAAATAAATTAGATAATAGTATACCTATAGAAATTCATAAAACTGAATTTCAAAGATATTTAGATGCCAATGGTGGAGATAAGATAGTTGAAGTTAATCTAAATGGAGAAGTTAGAAATTGTAAAATAACAGAAGTTCAAATTGATGGAGTTAAAGAAGGATTTTTACATATAAATTTTTTATTAGTATAAAATAAATAAAATGCCTACAAATACAATCAGTACTTGTAGGCATTTATTAAGTAAATATAATTTTATTCACTATATCTAACTCTATCTATTAGAGATTCTTTATTAAAGTTTTTACTTATTAAATAAGTTAAAATAAATTGGGCTAATACTATACATACAATCATTATTATCATTTGATTAATAGGAAGAACATATACTGCATAAGACATTCCTGATTTTCTCATAGCTTGAACTGCACTATATCCTATTATATTTCCTATTGTTAATGAGCCTATTAACATAAATGATGTGTAAAACATTGCTTCTTTATTTAGCATTTGTACTAATTGTTTATTAGTAAGCCCTATTGCTTGTAACATACCTAATTCTTTTTTTCTTGTTATTATACTTGTTATCATAGAGTTTATTAGATTTATAAATCCTATAACTCCTATTAATACAACTAAGCTATATCCCATAATCTTAGTTATTTTTATAGCTAATTCACTAGATGCTATTTCTACATCTATATAGCTACCATTTAAATTTTCATTTGCTTTTACAAGGGATTCTACATATGCTTTTACTTCATTATAAGCATTTTTCTCTATAGTCAATCCAATACTATGTCTTGTATTTGTTTTAACTAGCTTATCCATTATATTATTATGTATTACGAATACTCCCGGTCCATCTGTTATAGCTTGAATTTTAAAATCTTTTTTTATAATATCTTCTCCATCATACAATTCAAAAGATAAAATATCTCCTACTTTTATATCATACATATCTGCATACATTGAAAAGTTTAATATCATTTCTTCGCCAGATTTTAATTTTTCTAAGTCTATTTCTCCATCTTGTAGATATAACTCCATATCTTCCAAATCATTTTCAGCACTTTCATCTATTCCAATAATATCATAAAAATCTTCTTCTAGTTCTAGATTTAGAATTTCTGATTTTATCATATTTGATGTGACTTCTACATCCTTTACACCATTAATTTTTTTTAATTCATTTATAAATTCATCACTCAGTAAATTTTTCTTTTGTAATATATTAAGCTCTGTATTTGGACTAGTTTTATCTCCAAAAGTATAATTATCTAATCTTATCACTATATCATGCGAGGAATGAAGTTTTGCCATTTTTTCTGCGTCCATACTACTCAATGCACAAGATACCACTATATATAGTATTCCACTTAATGTAAGTGATAAGAGTGTCACATAAGTACGTTTTTTATTAGATGATAAGTTGGCTTTTGTAAGTCTTGATACATTTATATAATCATAACCTTTTCTAGTTTTTTTCTTAGTAGTTGACTCTCCGTTATATTTTACCGCTTCTACTATAGATACTTTAGATGCTACTTTCATAGGCTTTATTAAAGATACATATACAGTTATTATACTTATTAATCCTATTGCTAAAGCTGTTAACCATTTGGATACACTAACATCTGATAATAATAAATATTTTGCTATTACTTCACTTATAATGTACCCTGCCACTAACCCAAGAGGTATAGCTATTACAGATAGATACATACCTTCTTTTAAAATTATTTTTTTAATTTGTTTTTTAGTAGTACCTATCGCTCTTAACTTCCCAAATTCTTGAACTTTAGTTATTATTGATAAATAGAATATATTGTATATTACAAGTATACTAGAAAGTATTATAACTAAGCATATAACTACAATTGATGTTATAACAGAAGGATCTGGCTTTGATAAATTTATGTAATTTTCATTTACTGCTGTGTAAACTTTTTTTATACCAAAGTTTTCTCCAATTTCGCCTATCATCATTTCCATATCATCAGCATACATGTTATCTCCATTTTTTAAAGTGAAGAATACATTAAAGTTTTCTTTAGACATATCTCTAGTACTGTTCATATAGTCATTAGATACTATTATTGAGTATGATTTTTTTACTTGTGCACTTTCACTTGATTGAGTTATTCCTGTTACTATAAAATCTTTTATTACTATTTCGCCACTTGCATAATCTTCATATTCTATTTCTATTGTTTGATTTAATTTTTCTTCATATCCCAATTTTTTTAGAGCCATATCATCTATAGCTATTTCATTTTTATTAACAGGTAGCTTACCATCTACTAATTTAAATGAATTAAATTTAAATGCATTTTCATCAACATAAGCTAATGCTATTTTAGTTTCATCTTCATATTCTTTCATAGCACCAATTCCATTTATTATTCCTGTTGAATCTATATCTGCATGAGATTTGATTTTTTCATATTTAGTTTCATCAACTCTTCCATACAATCCATGATAACTTCCATAATACTGTATTACATTTCTTTTATTTACTTCAGTCCAATCTAATCCAACCATTGCTACTGATGATAATAATGTAGTTGCTAAAAATATAGTTAAAATAATTAATATACTTTTTGATTTGTTGTATTTTATATTATTTTTAGCTATTTTAGTGATATTAATCATTTGTAACACCACCCTTTACTACTTTACCATCTTCTATATATATTACTCTATCAGCCATTTGAGCAATTGTTTCATCATGAGTTATCATTACTAATGTTTGATTGTATTTTTTTATCATAGTTTTTAATAAGCTCATAACTTCATCAGAAGTTTTAGAATCTAGATTTCCTGTTGGCTCATCTGCAAGTATTATTGCAGGTCTTGCTACTAATGCACGAGCTATAGCAACTCTTTGTTGTTGCCCACCTGATAATGTATTCGGTAGTGCATCTACTTTACTTTCTAAACCTAAAGAATTTATAATATCAGTTACAAATGGCTTATTAATTTCTTTTCCATCAAGCCCTACAGGAAGCGTTATATTCTCCCATACATTAAGTGATGGTATTAGATTGAAATTTTGGAATATAAACCCTATATTTCTTCTTCTAAATATAGCTAGTTCCTCTTCTTTCAGAGAGAATATATCTTTATCGTTTATGTATACCTTTCCTTCTGTTGGATTATCAAGTCCACCCATCATATGAAGTAATGTACTTTTTCCAGATCCTGATTTACCAACTATAGCTACAAACTCACCTTCTTTTATATCTATATTGTCATTGTCTATTGCTTTAACTAAATTTTCACCATTTCCATAATATTTCTTTAAATTACTAGTTTTTAATATATTCATTTTTCTTTTCCCCTTATCTGTATTATTTATACTTTAATAATACAACCTAAGTCTTTCAAATCACTTACAACTAGTCTTACACTTTTGTAAGGAATAAAGAAAATTTACTTCCTTGTTCTTTTTGTGATGATACTATAATGTTTCCACCTTGTTTCTCTAGTATCTTCCTACTTAAATAAAGACCTATCCCTGAACCTTCAATATCATCAACTTTTTCACTTCTATAAAATCTTTTAAATATATTGTTGTACTCCGACTTATCAATTCCAATACCATTATCTTTAATATCTATCCTTATAAAGTTTATAGTTTCTGAAACTTGTACATTTATATCTTTATTTTCAGAGCTATATTTAACTGCATTTTCTAATACATTGAATATACTTTCTTCTGTCCATTTTGTATCATGAGGAATTTCTATATCCTCAAAATCCTCTATATTTATATTTATATTTTTTTGATTAGCTTTGGGTACTGTGCTATTTATAGCTTTTATCAAAGTTTGTTTTATACTTTTATTTTCTATTTTAATGTTTATCATGCTTGCTTCTAGCCTAGATATATTAACTAATGAATCTATGAGATTATGTAATTTATTAATAGACATTTCATTCGTCTTTAAAAACTCAATTCTATCCTCATCATCAAGTTCTTCTTCTATTAATAATGTATTATATAATTTTAATGATGCTAGTGGTGTTTTTAATTGATGTGATATATCTGTTACTAATTCTTTTATGCTTTCCTTTTCTTTATCCAAACTACTTATTTTCAAATTCAAACTTCTTGATAACTTATTTAAATCTGTATATATTCTGTTAAATACACCCTCTTCTTTAAATTCTTCCTGTGCTATATATTTATTATTTATTATATTTTCTATATCACTATTTACTTTTAATAATCGGTTATACATATATTTAGTAAAGTTAAATACTATAAATGACACTAGAATAATTATTATTACAAAAACAGTTAAATTATTTACCAGGAAATATTTCAAACGTTCTTTGAAATTTACATTTTCATACATATTATAGTTATTATCATATCCATACTTGTCTAAAGTTTTTGCTCCTAAGTCTAAATATCGATTATCTTGTTTATATATGGATTTAACTATATCTACCTCTTGTTGAGGATATTTATTTACTAGTATTCCTACTACTCTTTTGTTTATATTTTCTTGCTCTAAATATATATTCTTTAAGTTATTGTATTGAAATACTGTGAAAATGCTAAATATAACTATTATGCTCATCATCATTATAAATATTGATTTTTTTATTACAGGTTCTTTTCTTATTATATTTATCATTTTTTTATACACCTCTTTGCAAAGGTATATCCCACACCTCTTATATTTTTTATATATTCTGGCTCAGATGGATTATCCTCTACCTTTTGTCTAAGTCTTCTTATATTAACTGCTACTGTATTTTCATCAACAAAGTTTCCATCAATATCCCAAAGAGCTTCCATTAATTTCTCCTTTGTAACCGTTTGACTTGAATTTTCCATTAAGTATTTTAATAATTTTCCTTCATTTTTACTTAGAAGTATCTCTTCTTTATCTTTAGTTAATTTATTTTCTACATAATCAAATTTTAATTTATCACAAAATATTATATTTTCTATTATTGTATTTCCGATTCTTCTCATGAATGCATTAACTTTTGATATTAGCACTATTAAACTAAATGGTTTTGTTATATAATCATCTGCTCCAATGTCATATCCTGCTACTATATCTATTTCTTGGTCTAGTGCAGTTAGCATTATTATATGTACGTTACTGATTTTTCTTATTTCTTCACAAAAATCAAATCCACTTCCGTCAGGAAGTCCAACATCTGAAATTATTAAATCTACTTTATTATTTTCAAAAACATCTTTAGCTTCTTTTATGTTAAAAGCTGTACATACATTATATCCTTCTTTTTTTAGCTTGAAACTGATTCCTCTGTTTAGAGATTTGTCATCTTCTAAAAGTAATATATTCCCCATTATTTAGCTCCTTGTTATATTTTATATACTAATTTTAATAAAACTAAGTTAAATTAGTATATTTATTAATATTTTTGAAATTATCTTTAGTTTATTAAATAGGATTTAGCTTATTTGAATTGATATTCTGATGTAATAATAATATAAAAAGAAATTACAGTCTATGTATTTAGGGTATTACTCCCCATTGATTATTTGGATTTTTTAAACTTTATTTTTTATATCAAGTTCAAAATTACTCTTTGGCGAGAGTTGCTTTTTTATTTTACTACATAAGTAAACTATAATTTCTTTTAAACTAGATTATATCATAATTTTACATATTTCTATAATTATAAAAACCTCAATAAATTCATTTACTGAGGTTTTTCCATTATTTATTATCCATTATTATCACAATATATATTCATTGCATCACTCATAAACTGAGCTAATCCTTCTCCATACTTATCAATATTTTTAGTAAATCTTTCATCCGCTACATACATAAGAGCAAGACCTCTAAATATTTCTATAGTACAGTTATAGAAATTAGCACTTATATGATTTCTCCACTGTTCAACTAAATCTTGAACTTGATTATCTGATGGATCTTTCTCCCTTAACTTAGCAAGTTCTTCATATATCCCACTAGCCTCTTCCATGATATTTTCCCAATCATTTTTAGAATATTTTGATGTTTTTTCTTGGCTTTCTTTATAAGCATCGCTATTTCCATATCTCTTTTCTGTTTCTTCTTTGTATTTTTCTTGATGTTTTTTTACTTCTTCATAACCAAATGCTTTAAAATTATCTTTACTCATAGTTTCTCCTCCTAAATTTTCAATAGTATCATCTATTGATTCTAGTATTCTCTCTAGTCTTTGTTTCTTTTTAAAGATAAGATTACGTTGAGCTTTTAAAGCTTCCTTTCTATTAAAGTCTTTATAATCTAATATTTGCTTTATTTCTTGAAGGGGAAATTCTAATTCTTTAAACAGCAATATTTGATAAAGTCTTGCTATGTCATCATCATTATACATTCTATAATTTGAATCTGTTCTTTTACTCGGTTCTAAGAGTCTTATTTTATCGTAATGATGTAACATTCTTATACTTACACCAGTTAGTTTTGATACTTCATTTATTTTATACATTATTTCCACCTCCTGAGTTTATATTAAGGTATTACACAATGTTAGGGTCAATACATTTATTATTAAAAATTTATATAAACTTAAATTTATTAGTATAAATTTTTACCTTATGATATAATACAATAGAAATTACAGTCTGAGAGTGGTGGTTTCATATAACCCAAGTTCCTACAGTAAGTAGGAAGGAGGTGTAAGCTATATGGAACTGACAATAAAATTTATCTTAGGTATAATATGTACCATTGCTATTGGTTTAATTACCAATTACATATATGATAAAATAAAAAACCACTCTTCTAGTCGCAATAGAAAGAGTGGTTTTGAACTTGATGTAAAGATTAAGTTCATCAAAAAATAATTTTTTATTTATATAGAAACCACACTCTATTCCACAAGACTGTAATTTCTTTTTTTATTTCTTTATGTTTATATTATACTATAAATTACTTCAAAATAAACACATATTTTATCTTATTCCTACTATTTAATTCTATAAATTTATAATATTTTATAATGAAATTACCATACTCATAAGTTGATTATTTCTCTTTATAAATTCATCTAATTGTTTAGAATCTAATTCTTTATTAGATAATAAAGCTATATCTACTATTTGATTACAAATTAATGATACTTGTTCTTTTTTACTTTCATCATCTTTTAATGAAACTAATTTTTTAACTATAGAACTATTATTATTTATAACTAAAGTCTTTTCTTCTTCAAAACTCATACCAAAGTCCATTCCTGCGAATTGAGATCGCATTTCAGCCATTCTTCTAGATTGCTCTGAAATTAATATAATAGCTGGTGTATCTTCACTCTTTAGGCTTTCTACTGAATAATTATTTATTCTATCACCTATAACATCTTTAAATAGGTTTTCTATATCAGTTTTTATTTCTTTATTATCTTCATTATTATCCTTTAATATATCAGATAAATCTGCGTCTATTCTATTAAAGTGTACGCCTTGATTTTTAAATTCTATCATAGATATAAAATGGTTATCTATTGTAGAATCTAATATAACTGCATCTAATCCATAATCTTTAAATAGCTTTATATATTGTGATTGTTGCTCTTCATTACTCACATAGAATACCTTGTTTTCATGTTTTTCTTTGCAATTTTCTAAGTAATCATTAAGAGTTATATATTGTGAGTTTATAGTTTTGAATAATATACTATCTTTTACTTTATCATAGAAGCTTTCATCTTTTAAGCATCCAAACTTAATAAATACTTGTATATCATCCCAGAACTTTTCATAATTTTCTCTTTCATTTTTATATAATGATTTTAATTTATCTGCAACCTTTTTAACTATATGTTTAGAAATTTTACTTACATCTCTATCATTTTGTAAGAAACTTCTAGATACATTTAAAGGTAAATCTGGGCAGTCTATTACACCTTTTAATAATAATAAGAATTCTGGTATAACTTCTTTTATATTATCTGCCACGAATACTTGGTTATTGTATAATTTGACCTTACCTTCTATAAGCTCAAATTCATTTTTTAATTTAGGGAAATATAATATTCCTTTTAAATTAAATGGATAATCTACATTTAAGTGTATCCAGAATAACGGTTCATCAAAAGTCTTAAATACTTTTCTATAGAACTCTTTATATTCTTCATCCGTACAATCCTTTGGAGCTTTTAGCCATAATGGATTTGTATCATTTATAGGTGTTGTATCTACTACTTCATCTTCTTTTGTTTCTTCTGTTTTTATAGTTTCTAAATATATATCAACTGGCAAGAATGAACAATATTTATCTATTATATTTCTTACTGTGTATTCTTCTAGGAACTCTTTACTATCATCTGCTAAGAATAATGTAATTGTTGTTCCTCTTGTCTCTCTATTATCTGATTGTGTTAATTCAAATTCTAATCCATCTTCACTTACCCATCTTACTGGTGTTGCATTTTCTTTATACGATAGTGTATCTATTTGTACTTTTTTAGATACCATAAAAGAAGAATAGAATCCTAATCCAAAGTGTCCTATTATATCATTTTCTTCATTCATTTTTTCTTTGTATGTGTTAAAGAAATCTTCTGCACCTGAGAATGCAACCTGATTTATATATTTTTCTACTTCTTCAGCAGTCATACCTATACCATTATCTTCAAATATAAGTGCTGAATTTTCTTTATCTATCGATACTTTTATTTTATAATTTTCATCAGCATCACCTTTAGCTTCACCTAATGAAATTAGTTTTTTGTATTTATTTACTGCATCACAACCATTACTTATAAGTTCTCTTATAAATATATCTTTGTCTGAATATAACCATTTCTTTATGATTGGAAAAATATTTTCCGTATGTATTGATATACTACCCTTTTGATTTGTCATTTTATCTCCTCCTAATTTTAATTAAAAATTTATGGGATAAAATTAAGTTCCCTTTATAGGTATTATTGTATCACTTTTGTTAGCACTGTCAAGTATAGAGTGCTAATTATGTAAATTTTGTTCACAAATAAAATACAGTAAGTTGATTTTACTTAACACACTGTATTTGAATAAACGTCCCAATTATTTTTATATTTTAAATAATTTAATCTGTTGTGCTAGTTATTTTACTACACATATTGAAATTACTATATAAAGCTTTTGAACTATAAAAATATAATTTACTAGGCTCTAGTATTTTCAATAATCATATTTAATTAGCACAACGAGTTAATTTATTTTGTATTAAAAAATGATCTATAAAAATAGATCACTCTTTAATGTAACTTATTCTTACTTATTATTTTATTTTAACATTCATAGTGTAGTTTTTGTTTAAATTAATTTCTTTCTGTAATGGAACTGCCAATTTATACTTCTTATTTACATCTATTTTGTCAATAATAAATGTAGCTAAACCACTACTATAATACTCGTCCTTAGCATTATTCCAATGAGTGTTTGATGGCCATTTGCCTTTATGTGTTACATATATACCGCTATAAGTATCTCTCATATCTTCATCAAATAAAACTATTTGATTAAGGATTGCATAGTCTCCATTTATCTTTAATGTTACAACCGTATTTTTATTGTCAACTTTTATATCTTTAATAGTAACACTACTTTGTTTACTTGTTTGAATTTCTTTTCCTATTAGTTCATCAATAGCATAAAATTTTCTTTCTTTGTCTATATCTAAGTGATAACTAATTTTTTCACCCTCATACTTATGTGCAGGTTTTGTATCTACATCTAAATCTCTTTCCTCTACATCTCTAGAAAAAATTTTATCTTCTATTTCACTATTCTGCTCCATTGTCGTTACCATCTTTATTGTATCTTGATTATGTATTTTACTTTCTATAAATGTATCTTCTGTATAAGGAGTTATACTTAAACTTTCTATATTAGATAAATCATCATATATCGCTAGTTTAATATTCCATTTACCTTCATATGTATGACCATCAATTTGAGAATATCTATATTCTTTCCCGTTGTTATCTACTATTTTATATCGCCCAAAATGCCACTTATTATCCAATGTTTCATCATATGTTAGCTTTATATAAGTTGCTAAAGGTGTTATTTCTAAGCTTTCAAATGTCATAACATTATCTTCAATATTAACACTATCTTTTACATCAATTTTTTCTATAGTATTTTCTTTTTCTACGTTGATATAAAACTTCCAATCTCCTTTTAGCTCTTTTCTATCTTCATTTTTCCATTCATTTGACTTTATTTCTAAATTTTCCAAATTTATATATACATCTATATTATTATCTGTTTCTGTATCACCTACATAAGCACTTACAACTAAAGTTGCTTTATTCTCATCTATTTTTTTAATTATATCTGGACCTCCACCAACTAAATTATCCTTATCGCCTATACTAATATGTGTGTTTGCATATAAATTATACCTTAAATCATTCTCATCATATTGTTTCAAAAAATCACTTTCAATAGTCATACTTGCAACAAAAATTTGACTATCTAACACGCTTTTTTCCAACGTTATTATAGCATTTTCATCTTTAACCACTATATTATTTGCATTACTTTCATCTTTCAATTTATTTACATGCGATTGTGGTAATGCACTTTCTATAAAGCTAGTTATTAAACTTTCTATATTAGGTAAAGCCTTTACTATAACTGGAAACCCAACAAAAATTCCTACCCATCCTATAGCTAATATACTTGCGACCTTGTTCATTCTTCTATGTCTATGTTTTTTAGTTTTCCCTCTTCTTATTGCATTCTTAGTTACTTCATCTATATTATCCGGCATTTTTATATCATCAAATTTGCTCATTATTTTTCCTCCTTCAATATATCATATAACTTCTTCTTAGCCCGTCTTATGTTTGACTTTACTGTATTTTCATTACATTCCATAATCTCTGCAATTTGTGATATGGTCAAATCATGGAAATATTGAAGTATAACAGGAGTTTTATATTTTTCATCCAATCTATCAATTGCATCATATAAATCTATATTCTCTTCTATATTAGAATACTCAATTTCCCCTATGTAATCTTCTACTGGCTCATCTTGAAACTTGTTATAGTGCCTATTTTTCATATTTACATTATTTATTAATATTTTCGTTATCCAGGTTTTGAAAAAATTTGTATTTCTAAGTTTTGATATATTTATATACGCCTTGTACACAGTTTCTTGATATATATCTAGTGCATCATGCTCATTTTTAACATATAAGAATGCAGTCTTGTATAAATACTCTTTATAGGAGTTTATCAACTTCTCAAAAGATTCATCGCATCCATTTTGAGCTTGTTGTACTAATTTATATTCCGTATATTCTCTTTGTTTTTTATTAAGAAAACCTATCCTTTTTATTGCTATATTTTCAATCATTATATCCTCCCTTGTAATCATGATTACATATATTAGATGCACGATATATTAATAGAGTTGCATTTTATTTTTTATTTTTACATAAAAAAAGAATAGCATATTGATAAATCAATATACTATTCTTTTCTTGATTCTTATTTAAAGTAATTTACTCCAGATTCAAATATCTTTTGATCCTTTTCACCTA
>OOCW01001132.1_pt1 | contig 20506 bp, 18 predicted proteins | sample 1671201 | NCBI WGS metagenome assembly OOCW01 (sample SAMN06348132, study PRJEB24527) | human gut metagenome | biome: human gut; feature: ankylosing spondylitis patient; material: feces | host: Homo sapiens | place: China | collected 2015-10
GTGGATAAATTCCTCCAGTACTTGGAGTCCAAACCTTTAATTTTTTCTTCATCCTCACTTTTTGCTGTTAAAAAAATAATGGGACATGATGAAAAACTACGTATTCTCTGGCATACATTATATCCATCTATATCTGGAAGATTTACATCTAGAATTATTAAATTAGGCATATTTTCTTTTGCACTAAGTATTGCATCTATCCCATTATCTGCTTCATATATTTCATTAAATCCTTCTTTCATAAAGACTTCTTTCAATAATACTAATAACTGTCTTTCATCATCAACTATCAAAATCTTACTATCTTCTATGGCCATAATTACCTCCAAAGCTTTTCTTTAGTAACATTTTACCATATTTTACTTTTCTTTCACATCTTCATTTTTAAAAGAAATATAATCTATAATAAACAATAGTAGTGATAAACTAATAGAGGTAAATACAGCCAATACTTTTTCTCCATAGCCTAATCCTCCACCTATCAATGCCATTGAATAAGTCCATGGTGCATATATCCAAAATTTACTTTGCACAATAAAAATAGTTGTTATAAGCATTCCAAGTCCTACAGAAATAACTGGTACTATGCTTACAAACCTTCTTCCAATAATGAATAATAATATAATTATAGGTAATGTTGTTATAAATATTTCAACTCCATAAACTAATAGTTCATAAGAAAAATAGAATCTTTTATTTAAATACATAGCACCTAATAATATGCTAATTATATAAGATGTAATTGATATGGCAAGAGTTGTCATCATTAATTTACATTTTGCCATATACACAGAGCTTTTCTTAATAGGCAAAAGCATAAGCTGTTTCCAGCCACTATTTTCATTTTCTATTTTAGTAATATTGCAAGCAGTATATATACATAACAACGGTAAAAACATCACAAGATAACTTATTGCTGAAAAGTTTAATAGTTCCAAATATACATATTTAGCTTCTACAATATTACCTAAATTTTTTACAACATTTAATGCGATAATAACGGATAAAGCTGCAATACTTATTGCTAAAGATAAAATTGAGCTTTTTTTCACTTTAGAGAATTCTATTTTTAATAATTCCATTTATTCCACCTCTTAATAAATCTTCTTACTATTGAAATATTTCTTTATAGTTACAGAGCCTAAAGAAAAAATTACTATAGCCATTACCACTATAATCATTATTTCTTTTTTATTTTGATTAATAGAAAATAATGAAAAAGCATATGGATTAAATTTATTTATAGCTAATTGATTATAATATAAATTACTAGATATCATACTTAATACTGCTGCCACACCTATAGATACAAGCATATTTTTGTTCTTTATATTAATAAATAAGTGAATTACCATAATTACTAATCCAGCTATTAATTGAACCATCATCATTACTATAAAAAACTTCATAGGAACTGCTTCTTTAAATTTGTATATCTTTCCCACTATTATCAGTGATGCTATATTGATTAAAAGCATTGTCATATAATAAACAGCTGCCACTAAATATTTAGATAATAAAATTTTACTTCTCTTAACTGGCTGTGTTAATAAAAATGTCCACGAACTTCCTTTATACTCACATTCAAAAAGAGTTCCTAAAATCAGTGCTGCAAAAACTGGCATAAAGTCATTAAAATATAATATTCTTTGTTCATTAATAAGTATCTGCCAAGAAGTAAGACCTTTTTCAATGCCTTGTGGAAGAAGCCAACTTTGGTATCTTATAAGAAAATCTAATGATAAAAGCATTGCAATACTTACAGGTATTGCTAAGACAAGAAGGATTACTAAATTCCTTTTTTGCTTATAAAATTCATTTTTTATTAAATCCATTAACATACAATTTCCTCCTGTGTAAGTCCTAAAAATATTTCTTCTAAAGAGCTTTTTTCTTGAACTAAATAGTTTACATCAACGCCTGCCATAACTAGCTCCTTGCATACATTGCTTGAATGTATTTCCTTACCTTTTACCACAAGCTTACCTTTCTCTTCCTTAACTCTATATCCTCTTGCTAAAAGAACTTTATAAGCTGATGATTGATCTTTTTCTTCTACCCCTACCATTACTTCATTACAGCCTTGTTTTTTTAATTCTGCAAGTGGTCCTTGATATAATAGCTTCCCTTTATTTATTACTCCAACTTCAGTTGCTATAAGTTCAATTTCGCTTAATATATGACTAGAAATTATTATAGTTATCTTTTTTTCCTTTGCTAAAGATTTAATAAGATTTCTTATTTCTATAATTCCAGCTGGATCTAAACCATTGGTAGGTTCATCTAATATTAAAAGCTTTGGATCTCCCATTAATGCCTGTGCAATTCCTAATCTCTGCTTCATTCCTAAGGAAAATTCCTTTACCTTTTTATTTCTTGCTTCATATAAATTTACAAGCTTTAATTTTTCTTCTATTTCTTTTTTATCTAATTTCAATACTCTTCTTAGTATTTCAAGGTTTTCATAAGCAGTTAAATGTCCATAATATGATGGGCTTTCTACTAAAGCTCCCACTTGTCTTAATATTTCTTCCCTATTTTCTTCTATTGATTTTCCTAAAACCTCAATTTTTCCTGATGATGGCTTTACTAAACCTAAAATCATTTTTATGGTAGTAGATTTCCCTGCTCCATTAGGTCCTAAAAATCCATATACCTCTCCATATTTTATCTTTAAATTAATATTATCAACTGACTTTATATCCTTAAACTTCTTTACTAATTCCTTAGTTTCAACTATATATTCACTCATAATTTTCACTCCCTGTTCTTGATAATTTAATTATAGAGCTTCTACCTTAATAGGGATTTTACTTAACCTTAATTCTTCCTTAATTTTCATAAATATTAATAAACTTTTTAAATTTATTAAGGTCAGGTCTGCTGTAAATATGTTACAATTAAATTATCATAAAGTATTTAAAGAAAGGAGCATTCATATGAAAGTTATAACTTATTCATCAATGAAAGACTTTATAGATGATACTTTAGAACTATTATTAAAAGATGAAGCTGTTAATCAATTATTGATATTTACTGCCTTAAGCAAAAAGGATTTAGCCACAAATGATACTTTACATGCAGGCAAAGTCATTGATGAAAATAATGAGGTTTCTTTAATATTTTTAAATAGCCAACCCTATAACCTTCTTGCCTATACACCTAATGAAACTATTAATGTAGATGCAGTAAAACTCTTAGCAGAGTATTTAGTTAATAATAATATTAGGATTTACGGTATAAATGCATGCAAAACTATATCTGAAACATTCATAAGATATTATAAAAAATTAACCAAAGCTAACTTTACTGAACGCTTAGCTATGGATATTATGGAGCTATCAGAAGTAAACGATATCATTTTGCCAGAAGGAAACTTTAGACAAGCTACCCTTGAAGATCTGCCTTTATTATCTAGATGGTTTTGTAAATTTTCTTTAGACGCCACCAGTGAACTCATTGATATTTCTATTGCTTCATCATTTATGAAGGAGAAAATATCCCATGGATTGGTTTATATATTTGAAAATAAAAATAAACAAGCTGTTTCTATGGCCGCTGCTACAAGACAACTACAAAATGGTATTTGTATAAATCTAGTTTATACAGATGAAGCTTTTAGAAAGAAGAAATATGGTTCAGCGGTAGTATTTAATTTAAGTAAGCTCCTACTGCAATCAGGTAATAAATTCTGTACTCTTTGTGTAGACAAATCTAATCAAATATCCAATAGAATTTATAGAAAAATTGGTTATAAAATACTTGATAATAGTTATGATTTTCGACTTAATTAATATAACAATAGGCAAAGAAATGGTAAGATATCCACTTCTTTGCCATGCTAACTTTATAATTGATTTTATTATTTTCTCTTATCTATTTCCACATATGGTCGTCTTTCTAATACATTCATATAAGCAGGTCTTATTATCTTATCTGCATTAATTAACTCTTCAATTCTATGGGCACTCCACCCTACAATACGTGCCATAGCAAAAATAGGCGTATATAATTCTTCTGGAAGTCCTAACATACTATATACAAAACCACTATAAAAATCTATATTAGCACTTACCCCTTTATAAGTCTTTCTATTTTTTGCAATTACTTTTGGTGCCAATCTTTCAACTGTTTCATATAAATTATACTCCTTTGTAAGCCCCTTTTCTTCTGACAGTTTCTTGACAAATGCTTTAAATACTTTAGCTCTTGGATCAGAAACTGAATATATAGCATGTCCTATTCCATATATCAACCCTGATTTATCAAAAGCTTCCTTATTCAAAAGTGCATTTAAATACATAGCTATTTCTTCTTCATCTTCCCAATCATGAACATTTTCTTTCATATCTTTAAACATCTGCATTACCTTTATATTAGCTCCACCATGCTTAGGTCCCTTTAATGACCCTAATGCAGCGGCTATAACTGAATATGTGTCTGTTCCTGATGACGATACCACATGTGTTGTGAAGCTTGAGTTATTACCACCACCATGTTCTGCGTGTAATACCAGTGCCAAATCTAATATTCTTGCTTCTAATTTACTATATTTACTATCTGGTCTTAACATATATAAAATATTTTCTGCAGTGGATAATGTTGTGTTAGGCGTATGTATAATAAGACTTTCCTCATTATGATAATGATTATACGCTTGATATCCATAAACAGATAGCAATGGAAAAATTGAAATTAGCTGTAATGACTGTCTAAGAACATTAGATATGGATATATCATTGGGATTTTCATCATAAGAATACAGTGTAAGTACACTTCTAGCTAAAGTATTCATCATATCAAAGCTTGGTGCTTTCATTATTATATCTCTAACAAAAGATGTAGGTAAACTTCTATAGCTAGCTAATATTTCTGAAAACTCCTCTAATTGCTCTTTGTTTGGTAATTCTCCAAGCAATAAAAGATATGCTGTTTCTTCAAAACCAAATCTATCTTCTTTTATAAATCCTGTAACTAAATCTTCAATATTAATACCTCTATAAAACAACTGTCCATGGCAAGGAATAAGTTTGCCATCTACTTCTTTTTTTGCATACACTTCAGATATTTCTGTTAAACCTGTTAAAACACCTTTTCCCTCTAAATCTCTAAGCCCCCTAAAAACCTTATATTTAGAGTAAAGCTTTGGATCTATCCTGCTATTATTCTCACATATTTTATCCAGCTTTTTAATTTCTGGTGTGATTTCTGAAAAATTTCTTTCTACCATAATACTCTACAATTTGCCCCCTTTTGTTTTACATATATTGTATATTACTATATATTACCACTTTTTCTCTTTATTTCAAATAAACTATTGAAAAATTCACATTTATTTAATTTATTCAGTTACATATATATTTAATAAAGCTGATAAATATTAGTCATATTTATCAGCTTTTCACTGTTATCTTTTTCTACGCCTTATTAATAATACTATTAATATTATAACAATTATTACAGCTCCTAATATAATTAAACCAATATTAATTATATTTGGTGCAAAGAACGATAAAATTACTTCTGTATTTGTATTTAAATCTTTTATAGTATAGCTCCATTTTCCTGTATAATCATCAATTTTTGCTGTTGCATTACTTTCTGTAATCTTAAAAGGTATGGAAATTGTTAACTCATATGGTATTTGTGCCACATAATTTTTGATGGTGTTTGTTACATTTCCAGTTAAAAAACTAGTTACATCGCCATACAGATATTTTTGTATTTCTGGTGTAATATAATTATTGATATTATTACTTACTTCATTTTCAATATTAGAATCTATTTCTGCCAATAAATCTTTAGTAAGTCCTATATTTACTTTATATTTATCCTTTAAAAATCCTTTTTCTCTTTTCACATCATACTTAATAAACTCACCATCATCATATGAGAAATTGCTTATGTTTAAAGTATTAGATTTTAATAAATCCTTTATATCTATTTTAGGCGTTATAATTGTAGCTTCTTCAACAGTATTATTATCTTGTGAATACACATTAATTTCCGTCTCTGTACCTAATACCTGCTGTAACAATCCATCTCCTACCACTTTTTTTATACTTTCATCATAAACCAATCTAAATACTGTATTACTACTTCCATCTTTATTTACTTTTACATTTGTACTAACTTCCATTGTTCCACAACTTACTAAGAGTATCATTGATATGCTTATGAGCATAATTATAATCATTCTTCTAAATTTACCACTCATTTAATCTCCTCCATCTCATACTATAATTTATGTTATATTTATTTACATTTATTGTCAACAGATATAAAGCCTATAAAAAAAAGATGTAAGTGTCCTCTTACATCTTTATATTGCATTTATTAAAACAACTTTATTCTCTTGTAATGATTTTTTCACATCAATAACTCTTTGATTTTCAGATCCTCTATATTTTAAACTTAAATTTTTCATTTCAGCCTTAAATGGACCATCTATTAAGACATCAACTTGTTCTAATATTTCCTTTCTCCTTGGATTACTTATTATCTCATCATAAGTATATCCTGACCAAAGCCATATTTCCTTATTGGTTTCTTCTTTTATTCTAGTTAACAGTTTTAATAAGGAATCATCCATTAACTGTTGCATAGGTTCTCCCCCTAAAATACTCACTCCATGAACATTAGGGTTTTTTACATAAGAAAGAAATTGTTCTTCCACTTCTTCAGTCCAAAGCTCTCCATACTGAAAGCTTTGCTGCTCTTTATTAAAACATTCTGGACAATTATGTGTACATCCACTTACAAATAAAGTAGTACGCACTTTAGGCCCATTTGTGACGTCAAACTTTCTAAGTTGTGCGTATTTTATAATAATCACCCCCCGTAAGAATTATTAATTATTAAGAAAGAAATTCACCCAAAGGTGAATTTCTTGTATTTATTATTAATCATCAATTATAAGTGCAGAACTCTGTCGCCAATTTCTGCTGTTCTTCCCTTGTTCCAGAAGTTTGTTCCTATATCGTTTCTACCGTTGGTTTCCCAATACTTTAACACTATTTAAGTCGGACTAGACTATACCTTTGCATCTAAATATACATTACCATTATAGTCGTTGAGCCTTCTCCCTATTTAACAACTTAGGAGCTTGGTTGCGGATTTTCCAATCATCATTCCTTTTTACCATACCTAAAGTAATTACCTTTAGCCATTATTTTATTTCTAAAATAATTTGGTAGAATAATGCTCTAAGGAGGTTCCCGCAATTTCGGTAATTTAACGTGAGCCTATTAAATTAACCCACAAGTTCTTCTCATAACTTGCATTTCATTTTCATCACTGTTTCCACATGATGGACAATGCCAAGTTAAATCTTCTTTATTTAATTGTATTTCACCTGTATATCCACATTTGTAGCATATATCTGGTTTTGTATTTATTTCAGCATATTGAATATTATGATAAATAAAGTTTATTATATCTTCAACTGCTTCTAAATTTTTGCTCATATCAGGTACTTCTATATATGAAATACATCCACCTAAAGATATATTATGGAATTGAGATTCAAACTTTAACTTGCTAAATGCATCAATTTCTTCACATACATGTACATGGTAAGAATTTGTATAATATAATCTATCAGTTACATTTTTTATTTCTCCAAATCTAGCTTTGTCTAATCTACAGAATCTATAGATTAAATTTTCTGCTGGAGTTCCATAAAGACCGAAACCTAAACCTGTTTCTTTCTTCCATTGCATACATTTATCTTCCATATAGTTCATTACTTCTAGAGCAAACTTTTCTCCTTCTGGAGTAGTATGGCTTACCCCTAACATTGCATAAACCATTTCGCATACTCCTACATATCCTAATGATAATGTTGAGTATCCATCTTTTAAGTATTTATCTATTTTTTCACCTTTTCCAAGCCTTGCTATGGCACCATGTTGCCAGTGGATTGGTGATACATCTGAAGAAGTTCCTAATAACATATTATGTCTTATCATTAAAGCATCCTTACAAAGCTCTAATCTCTGATCTAACATATCCCAGAATAACTCCATATCTTTATCTGCTATAATAGCAATTTGTGGTAAATTAAGACTTACTACCATTTCTACCGAGGGTTTCCCCTTACTTTAACACTTTTACCTAGTCGGATTAGAATATTCCTTCTACCTATCTTATTGGATATTTATAGGTAGCTTCTATTATATTCGTTGAACGTCTCTCATAGTTTTTTAACCTTAGAGATTTCGCTGCTAATTGCCCATTATACTTATAGAATCTATTACTACTTTCTATAAATCTTATTATTTTTTTCTGCTCTCGCAACCATTTCATTTATTGTTTCCAATTCTGCTTTGGTATAATAAGCTTTAGGGGTTTCTAGCAATTTAAGAAGTTTTCAATTACTTCTTACGAAGCAACGGGGCATATTTGTCTACCCTGATTAAATCTACCATACCACTTATAGTTACCATTTTCATCTTTCCATGGTGATAAGTGTGATCTACACATTTAATCCAATATTTCTATTGGCTCGCACTATCTCTTCGCTCCAGCTTACCAGGCCTTCATCACGCCTTGCACTTCCATTGGTGCTAATCTCCAATGTACTCTACTCCCTTTCATATCTTTAATATGCGGTTTCGATAGTCTCTACACGTTTTCTGTAATAAATTCATCAAAATATAAAGCTCTCTTTCTCTCTAAACATTTAAATCTATCTAATTTTTTAGGATTTAAACATTCATTCTTATTCTTAAGCCATAATTCTAAAAAGCTTCTTCCAACATTATACTTAAGATGCATTCCTTTATAATATTCTGATTTATTTTTAAATCTTTCTACAACATTACCTTTCTCGTCAATAACAACAACTTCTCTATAATAATCTTTCCCTAACATAGACTTTATTTGATTCTCAATATGAGCTTTACTTTTCGGTACTCCCTTAAGTGATTCACTAGTTTTTTTACAAGCTTCAATACTTCTAGTTCTACCTTTTAATTTTTTGCTAATATGCATCTTTTGTTCTTCTGTAAGATGTTTTCCATACATCCCATTTCTCTCACCCTTTAATCCGCCATTTATCCTCATTGGATTTTTATCTCCAAGTTTACTTTTTCGTAGTTTTTCACTAATTAACTTCTTATTAGGATGAGTTGATAATGTATCTCCACCACATTTTCCAATGCAATCTTTAGTATTATACCCTTTATTAACTGAATCATAAAAACAAATCCAATAATATTCGCGTTTATCTAATTCATTTTGATTTGATACCTCTTCTAATAATTCAATATAGAAATTATCTTTTCCATATTTTCTAATAGCTCTATAAAATTTGGTATCATGCTCATCTTTCTGATATCCCATATGTCTATTAAATCTCTGAGTTAAAGATTCTATAGTTTGGCCTATATATATTTTGTTATTTACTTTACATGTAATTTTATAAACTTTAAAACTTCTTTTCATAATCCTCTATATATACCTTTCATAATATAAATAGTAAGACCATTTATTACAGAACTTCGCACGATATTGCCTTATCATTTCTGACTTAGGTTTCATCGTTAGCCAGTTATTTTTACTGACACCCCTTTTGCTTGGGTTCACAAGGTTTTACATGAGCTGTAGTCTTACACTTAATTACTATAACCCATTGGTGGGAATGTATTCCCTTCATAATTTTTTCTCATGATTTTTGCTGATTGATAATCAGGTACCAATCTTTTAGCTGTACATTTTGCTGCTAATTTAGTGATGTAATCATATTTTCCACCTTCTAAGCAGTTATGTTCATCTAATAAGTAAACAAGCTTAGGGAATGCTTCTCCTATTTCTTGTCCTCTATAGTTTTTCATACCTTCTAATCTTTGCTTAATCATTTCTTCACAAATTAAAGCCATTTCCTCTTCATAAGGATGTCCTTCTTCTATTTCTAAATAAATTGTAGAGAATGGAGCTTGCGTGCTCCCAATATGCTTTCGCATATTCCAGACTATCTCTTCACCCTCGTCATATATCGTTAGGGTGGACGGCACTTCCCATATAGGAATTTCACCTATACAGTACGTTTTTCATAATCCTTTAAGGATCGTATAAACTAGTCGTTACACCTTTAAGAGAATTACTCCTCAAACTTGGCTCGGTATTGACATATCTTAGTTTTTATACGTATTTCCACCTATATCCAGCAAATGTTTTGTTTTTGCCTGTGCATGCTTTTGACAGATTTCCACTTTTATATCCTTGATAATGAAATTCTGCTAACGTAGCATTTTCAAAAATTTCTCCTGTATCTAAGTTTTTAACTTTCTTTGCCTTTACGCATGCTGCATTTTTAGGTTCTATTACTTTATTTTCTTCATCTAAATATCTATATACATATCCTTTTGTAGATCCTCTATTACCTCTACAGACAGAACATACATGTGAAAAATTTGTATTATCATATCTTGCCGCTTCACTTGCACTGCCAAAGATCATATTGGTTGTGATATTTATCACTTTTTTAGATGCATGATTTAATTCTCCTGTTTTTCCGTACATATGATTTTTTTCACCCATCTGAGAATTTCTGATTTTATCTTTTACCTCTTCAGTTAAAAAATCATTTCCACCGCCACCTTTTAAATTATAGCCATTTTCAGTTACAAGAGATTTATATTTATCTATATAAAAACTTTCCATTCTATTTAAGTCATCTATACAATCTGTTTCATAAATAATTTCCCATATAAAATTTTCTTTTCCATACTTTTTTATGGCATTTGAAAAAGCAGTTTTATATCCATATTCATGACTTCTTTCATGTTGACTTTTTCTAATATTTAATGAATGAATAGTTTGACCAATATATATCTTATTATTAATAATATTTGTTACTTTGTATATAATCATTTAGCATCACCTAAGACTTAGTTTTCACCGATAGCATTATGTATATACATAACACACCCTGCATTTACAGGTTCACCGCCTAATTATCTATGATATTTCTAACATAGACAGCCTAATTGACCATTTGTTGTCTGTAATGTACTTAATTGGTATCTTATAGTTTGTACACCATCTTTAAGCTCTTTCATCTTCATATCTAAAGCAAGCTTCTTAGCTAACTCTTCATCATTTAAAAGCTCTATATAATGATTATAAGCCTTATCTTCTGTTACTTTTAAATATTTAGCTAAATGCTTAACTGTTATACTTTGTCCGCCGTATTGGTTACTTGATACTTGTGCTATTATTTGTGTTGTTACAGTACAAGCTGTTCCAAATGACTTTGGTGATTCAACTAGCTTATCATTAATAACAGTACCATTTTCAAGCATATCTTCTAAGTTGATTAAACAACAGTTAAAGATTGGTGATAAGGTATATAGCGATAGGTAAGACTTTGATATTATCTTCATCTTTTCCCCCGCTCCACACCGTACGTGAGACTTTCGTACTCATACGGCGTTCCATCAATATTATCGAAAACAGTTTATTCAAACCAATTTGATTATGGCATTATCATTATAAGCATATTTAAAGAATTGCATTCTCATCAGATTTCTAGCATATTCGGGCTTCATATATTATCCACCCCTCTTTTTCTTAACTGATTTATACTAATTCCGATTTAAGTTTTGCCATATTTTGTTTTCTAATATTGACTTAGGGTCTTCGCTCCATTACTTATTATCATAACTTCAACGCTACTATACCCTTACTGCCACTCTCTTAAAAGAAATTTCGGTTAAACCACAACCTTATATTCTACCATCACTCCTAACAAGAGCTATACAAATGTAGAGAGCTTCAAACGTTCCACATTACCTAGCATATGATTGATTTAGGTGTCTCCTATTGCCCTGTAAGCTTGATATCCACCATAAGGATATATGGATTTTCGCCAAGACTATGAACTACTAATCCACACTTACTACCCATTACGTATTTGTAAAGAGTATGTATACCTTTCGATATACCCGACTTTAAGGACAGTACATTCGGAGATTCGTCAGTTATTTATGATTATTTGTTTAACATTCTCACCATGTCAATCGCCACCCGCACTATGCCTACCTAGTCACCTCTGACTTAGTTTTCCTCACCATTATGTGTTAGGGTAGGTTTCACTCGTCTTTACCCAGCTTTATACATATCTATTTGTTAGTTAAATATGCATATGGGAGGTCTCAGTGTAACCCCTTCGAACTTTATTGGTGTTCTCATTTGAGTTATCAGCAATGTAGTTAGAGTAATAAATTACTCCCTCAAATCCCCTCAAATTATTATGCTACTTGAGTTTCTTGAGAACATTTCACACAATCCATATCGTGCCAATGAATAGTTCCTTCATCATGAGCTTGCACCATATGTGCTGGTATTAACCTTCTTCTTGAAATATCCTTAGACACTTCTCCTGCTATTAAATCTCTTTGTGTAGCAGCTATAGAGGCATTCTTATTAGAGTTTTCCTTCATAACATCATCATTAGTCTTATTTATTAAGCTTAAAATACTATCATCTGTTGTATTAGTGTTTCTCTTAAACTCTTGCACTGATAGCGATAGGTAAGATTTTGAAGTTATCTCCGTCTTTTCCCCCGCTTCACACCGTGCGTGCGACTTTCACCGCACACGGCGTTCCAACAAATTATTATTTTAAATTAAATAACTGAATTTCCTACTAACTTTCTTAAAGAATTGACACGTTTTAACCCTTTTGTATCAAGGGATAATAAACCTAAATACTTTTCAATAGTTTCTTGTTTAGTTGCATGAATTAGCTTATGAGCTATTCTATTTATCCATACAATATTTTCATATTCATCAGTTCCACCTAAAGATTTAGGTTTTTTATGATGACAGTCCATATTGTCTGGTTCTAGCGTTTCACCTGTAATATAACACTTACCTTGTTGTCCAGCTATGAGTGATATGCGATTATCTAAAAACTCAGCAGATTGGTGATTTCCTGCACTATCTAATAGGTATTTTATCAAATGATTATAACCCTTTAATTTAGTGTGAATTGCTTTTCTGCCTTCTTCTGTATAATTACATATATTTTGACTAAAACACATAGGTGGTTTGGTTTTACAACCATAGATTGGAAATAGTGTAATATTACATATTGTTCTAGTTTTACTATTGTAATTCCCGTATAACCGTTTATAGGTTTCCGAAAATTTAGGTTTAGTTGATATATTATTCTTTAAACGTATATCCAAGGTTTTTGTTACTAAGAAGTTTATTTCATCAAAATCTTTAAAGATATGGGTAGCTGAATTGTAATAATTATGACTACCTAATATCATAGCATTCAATTTATTGACCTGTTGTTGAACAGGATTTTTTTGAATTACCTTTATTTGATTTTTAAACTTATTGATAGTTTGAGCTTTAGCTTTGTCATTCATTCTACTTTGACATATATATTTATTTCTTTTTAATTTTACTTTTAGTTTAAAGCCTAGAAATTCTGTATAATTTCTTCTTAGATTAGTTATTTTTGATTTTTCTGGGCTAATATCTAAGTCTAGTCTTTCTTTTAACCAAAGTCTTGTAGCATTATAAATTTTTTGTGCTGTTTTATAGTCTCTACAAAAGATTTTAAAATCATCTGCATATCTTACTAGATATACTTCTTTTAGCTTACTTTCTTTGAGCCTTCTATACCTATCATTAGAATATTTATATTTATATCTAGTTTCAAAGGATTCCCATTGAGAACTTATCCACCAATCCAATTCATTTAAAACTACATTGGATAGTAATGGACTTATAATTCCTCCTTGTGGTGTACCCTTTACTGGTATACCTTCTCCGTCTATTTCTGATTTTAGTATCTTACCTATAACGCTAATTAGGTTTTTGTCTTGAATTCCTAATGACCATAGTTGCTTTTTAAGCTTACTGTGATTTACATTATCAAAGAAACCTTTGATGTCAATATCTACTACATAATGTAGCTTGTTAATATTCATTAGGCTCATGCATCTTGCTATTGCATGCTCTGTAGACCTATTTGGTCTAAAACCATAACTATGCTTGTGGAATTTTGCTTCACATATAGGCTCTAATACTTGTTTAATACATTGCTGTATTATTCTATCATCAATACACGGTATCCCTAGAGGTCTAGTTTTACCATTTGGTTTAGGAATTTTAACTCTTCTAACACTCTTTGGATGATAATTGGCGAGTTTATTTTGAATATATCCAATATATTCTTCCTGTTCCATTTTTTCAAAGAAATCTATATCAAGATTATCAGTTCCAACCGTTGTTGAACCTTTATTTTTCTTGATATTTCTATAAGCTAATAAAATATTTTGCTTCGAAGTTATAAATTGCATTAAGTTAGTGAATTTATAATTTTTACAGGATTGATTATAAAGACTATCAAAGGTATCCTGAATGTTATAATATTCATTATTTCTTAGTAATTGTCTTTTCTTTAGTTTTAAGCTTTCCTTCAAGTCTATTACTTTCTCCTATTGTTACAATTTGATTTCATATCTCTTAGTCTTACTCGAACCTTGAATTTATTCAGTATTTAATTATCAAATAACAAATTTGTCTAGTGGCTATTGCTCCATTTCCATTACAGAAACTTCATAACTTTATGCCACCACTCTCACTTAGATTAAAGTAAGTTATAGATTACTCTTTTCCTTACTAATGTTTCATAGGTAGTAAACCCTCCACATTCTAAGCTTTCCTTGTTCCATTATTGCTATCTTTGCATATATCCTTAGGTTATCAGTCTGAAACTGCAAGCTTGTTGATGCCTGTAACATCAAATGGATTTTCATAACAGAGATTCTTACTCATCCACACTTGCTACACTTATGTGTAATATTCATTTCTGAATATTAGGCTTTTAGTTTCGTACATTCCCGATTTCGTCAGTCCTAAATGGACATACTAACCATAGATATTTTATAGACCTCCGACCTATCGTACACTCGACCACCTCTGGTTCGCTTTTCGTTGTGTTAAGAAACACTTTACGGTGTACTCTCAGCCGACTTTACCGAGCTTATAACATTAATATGTTTACTCATATTAGTGCTATTCGGAGTCTCAAGGAGAGCATTTCAAGGCGTTACCCTATCATTCTACTCTTCACAATAATAGTTCCAATATCTGAATTTAATCAGCTTATTGGGCTAATCTTTTCAATTAGCAACAAGTCGCACCTCTATATCCTTCATAAGCTTTAGCTGTTACTGATTGCCCATAATGAACTAATCTATCATACACATAGCTTTCTATCTTATATATAGTTGGGGTTTCATCTTCCTTACTAAAATATTTCTCTGCATCATTAGCTATTAGCCTTGCAATATCTGGTAAGTATATACCACTACCATTTTTCATAGATTTGCATACAGCTTCTCTTATTTTCATCTTATCAAAATTAACTGTACTACCATCACGCTTAATTACTTGCATTCAAATCTTCCCCCTATTTAATTTTAATATATTGTGATGATTTATTATAACTCAAAAAACTTTTTTTATCTTTTTTTACTTCGTTTTTATTGGCTATTTTTCTAACAAAAACTTCAAATTTCTATAAAAATCTTTAATTTTAAATAATATTATCAATTTGACAGTTCCAATTTTCTTTCTATGAAACACTACATATATGTTTACATAAATCATCAATATACTATATATAGTTTATTGTCTAAATTTATTTTATTTTCAGATTTTTATGTATATAAAAAAGGCCCTGCTACAAATAACTGTAGCAGGGTCTTTTTTAAATTATTCAATCTTAATCTTATTATCTTCATTTATTGATTTCTCCTGTTTTGGTAAGGTAACTTCCAAAACACCATTTTCAAATTTTGCACTTATAGCAGATTTATCAATATTGCCTACATAAAAGCTTCTTGAAACTTCTCCATAATGTCTTTCTTTCCTTATATAATTTTCCTTCTTATCTTCCTTAGTTTCATTCTTATGAGCGTGTATAGTCAAGTAATTTTGATTGTATTCCAAGTTTATATCTTCCTTCCTCATTCCTGGAAGATCAGCTTCTAATATATAGGCTTCTTTAGTTTCTCTGATATCTGCTTTAATTGCAGTATTCATATTAAGATTATCATTAAAGAAATCTCCAAATAAATCATTAAACATTGTATTACTATTATTAAGATCCTTATTCATTTTAAAAGGTACTAAACCAAACATATAAAAGCCTCCTTTATGCTTTCACACATATAAACAATTTTAAATTACTATTTTTTAATTGAAATCTTTAAACATTATTGAATAGGTATTCCGTTATAACTTGGTCTTCCAATAGTCCTCTTAGGTAAGATAATATCTAAAACGCCATTTTGGAATCTAGCTTGTATTTGAGTTTTATCAACATTATCAAAATAAAAGCTTCTTGCTATTTGTCCATAATGTCTTTCTTGCCTCAAATAATTATCTTGCCTATCCTCAAATGTCTCATTCTTCATTGCTGAAATTGTTAAATAATTATTATCATAATCTAAACGTAAATCCTCCTTATTTACTCCTGGAAGCTCTGCCTCCACTAAATAAGCCTCATTTGTTTCTCTCACATCAGCTTTTATATCATTGCTACCATTAAAAGCTGCTGTAAAATCATCATTAAAGAAATTATCAAAAAGATCAGTTAATGATGATATTGTAGTATTATTTCCTCTTGTCATTCTAAAAGGTATTAAACCAAACATACAAAAACCTCCTTTTTTTCTTTACCTTAATATCCCTTAGCTCTTGTTCCTCATATCCCTCATCTCTTTTTACAAGTAAATTATAAATCTAAGGTCAAAGAAAGTCAAAGTGTAATTTTTAATGATTCTAAGAGATATTTAAAGCTTTTTCAAGCTTCCATTATCCATTTATTTTTTTCAAAACAAAACTAAACACCATAACCCTTTTTAACAATTTTTCAGCATTAAAAAAATTATTTTTAAATAAATCCAAATTATGAGTGATGAGTGATGAACTTAGACAATTATGAATGATGAATGATGAGTGATGAATTGAGGAATAAACTCCCGTTAAGGGCGTTTAGAAAATATACTTTATTTAGAAACTCTGTGAGTTTCATCATTAATTCTTCATTTTTCATTCTTAATTCTTCATTAAAAAAACGAAGCTTTCGCTTCGTTTTTTATGCTACTACTTTTTTATTTTTATCACTTTTAAATAATTTCTTAAATCCTGCCACTGCTACCATAAAACCTAAAACAATTAATAACATAGCAAATATAAGCTGTAATCCATCTGTTAAAAAAACAAATGTATGAGTTACAAATATCTTCTTAAAGATTCCTATAAGAGCTTGTGATAATGCTGTAAATGTTACGCAAAGCATTATTCCCATAGGTCCCCATACCATAAAACCTTTCCTGCTAGTTGATTTTAAGAATACTGCTAATGCTATTAATACTAAAGCTGATAACAATTGATTTGCAGCTCCAAATAATGGCCAAACATTATTATATCCTCCTAATGATAATAGTGCTCCAATAATTAACGTTAAAATTGTTGCAAAATACTTATTGGTCATCAATTTATTAAATGAAGTTTCTTTATGATCCTTCTCTAAAGTATCATTAACAAAAAACTCTTGGAAAGACATACGTCCTATTCTTGCTACAGAATCCAGCGATGTTAAAGCTAAAGCTGAAACACACATAGTCATGATACATGCTGCAATATCTTCTGGTATGCCAAATAAGCCTAAAAATCCTGCTACATTTGAAGCAAAAATTGCAAATGGAGTACCTTCTGGCATCACTCCACCTTTTGCTGCATAACCAGCAACTACTAAAGCTACTACCCCTAATAAAGTTTCTATAAGCATTGCTCCAAAACCAATTGATAGCATATCTTTTTCATTCTTTACCTGCTTTGAAGAAGTTTCTGATGAAACAAGACTATGGAAACCTGAAACTGCACCACAAGCTATAGTTATAAATAGTGTTGGAAATAACATTTTTCCATTAACCTGAAAACCAGTAAATGCTGGAAGATTCATTGCTGGATTTGCAACAATGATTCCTAAAACTGCACCTACTATCATTGCTATTAATAAAAATGTACTTAAATAATCCCTTGGTTGCATCAATAACCACATTGGTGTAATAGATGCTAAAAATAAATATACAAAAACTACAGCTAACCAGATATTTTTAGAAAAATACATTGGAAAGGCAATTCCAACTGCTAGCATGGCTACTAAAAGGACTACCCCAATAAAAAATTGTAGCTTACCACTTGGCTTCTTATATTTAATAAATAAACCAAAAGCCATAGCTACCACGATAAATAACATTGAAATTGATGCCGCCGCTGCATTTGGTGTATTTAATGAACCATCGGAATTAATGCCATTAAATGTAGTGGCAACAATATCTGCAAAAGCTGCTATAACTAGCAATGAAAAAATCCAAGCAAATAAAAAGAATAATTTTCTACCTGCTTTACCTATATATTGTTCTATAATTGCTCCAATAGATTTTCCTTGGCTCTTTACAGATGCATATAATGCACCAAAATCATGTACTGCACCAAAGAAAATTCCTCCAATAAGAAGCCATAATAAAACTGGAACCCAACCAAACATTGCTGCAATAATTGGTCCTGTCACTGGACCAGCACCTGCAATTGAAGAAAATTGATGGGAAAATACCACCGCCTTAGATGTAGGAATATAATCTTCCCCATCTTCTTTTGAATAAGCTGGTGTAACAGCATTTTCATCAATTCCCCAAGTCTTTGCAATCCATCTACCATATATTAAATATGCTACCCCTAGCACCATGATAGATAATGCAATTATTAATAATCCATTCATAAAATCAACCCCCACTTAATTTTATAGTTTCATTAATTTTACATAATATTATCACTGCATTAATTAACAGTCAATATTTTCCATATTTTATTAGCAATATTGATTTTTAAACATTTACTTTTTATAAAAAGTATTATTTATTTAACGATTTTTTACTATTTTTTAAAAGTAAAAAAAATTCACTTGAAGCCTTTTTTATTACATCTCTTATTATTTTTCTTTGAAATAGTTCATTAATTATTACATAATTTGTATAATAATAATGATATAAAATTTAAAGGGGAATGAGGATATTATGAAGGTTTTACTTATTAATGGTAGTCCTAAAGAAAAGGGATGTACTTATACTGCATTATGTGAAGTGGCAAAAGCCCTTAATGAAGAAAATATAGACACAGAGATTTTTCATATTGGCAATAAACCTATAAGAGGATGTATGGGCTGTGGTAATTGTGCTAAAACACAATCTGGCAGATGCGTATTTAATGATGATACTGTAAATATAGCCTTGAAGAAAGCTGAAGAAGCTGATGGTTTTATTTTTGGTTCTCCTGTTCATTACGCTGCTGCTTCTGGTGCCATAACAAGCTTTTTAGATAGAGCTTTTTATGCTGGTAAAAAATACTTTGAATATAAACCTGGTGCTGCTATAGTTAGCTGCCGTAGAGCCGGTTCAACAGCAACTCTTGAACAATTAAATAAATACTTTACTATTTCCAATATGCCACTTGTTTCTTCTCTATATTGGTGTATGGTTCATGGTAATACTCCTGAAGAAGTAGTACAAGATCTTGAAGGTATGCAAATAATGCGAACTCTAGGAAAGAATATGGCTTGGCTTTTAAAATGTATTAAAGTTGGAGAAGCTAATAACATCAACATTCCTAAAAAAGAAGCAAAAGTTAAAACAAACTTTATTAGATAATAAAAAAGATAGCTTTTGCTATCTTTTTTATATGTATTAAAAATATGCTGATTTAATTAATAATTTTGTATATTCATCCTTAGGATTATTAATGACCTCTTTTGCATCTCCCACTTCTACTATTTTTCCATTTTTCATTACTGCTACTCTGTCACAAAAGCTACTTACTAGTGCTAAGTCATGGGTAATAAATAAATATGAAATATTCATTTTTTCCTGCATTTCTTTTAATAATTCAACTATTTGAGCTTGAACTGACACATCTAACGCACTGGTGGCCTCATCACAAACTAAAATCTTAGGATGAGCTGATAATGCTCTTGCAATAGCTGCCCTCTGACATTGACCTCCACTTAATTCATGAGGATATCTATACTTATACTCTTTTGATAAGCCTACCATCCGTAGAAGATTATCTACCTTATGCTTTTTATCAGCTTCTGTTTTGGAACACAAATTACAAACATACTCCATAATGGATTCTTCAATTGTAAACCTTGGATTAAAAGATCCAATGGCATCTTGAAATACCATTTGAATATCCTTATAAATTTCTTTCAATTTATTGCTTTTTATATTAGTAATATCTTTATTATTCAATAATACTGTTCCACTATCTGCTTTCTCTAAATTCATAATGATATTAGCTAAAGTACTTTTGCCACTGCCACTTTCTCCAACTATCCCCAAACATTCGCCTTGTTTTATATATAGATTTATATCATCACAGGCAACATGCAGATGATCTTTCTTTTTATATAT